>Ga0209232_1000200_pt1 | contig 37803 bp, 46 predicted proteins | sample ETNvirenome_2_60_FD_184066 | JGI IMG/M metagenome (GOLD analysis project Ga0209232, IMG submission 184066) | Marine viral communities from the Pacific Ocean - ETNP_2_60 (SPAdes) (version 2) | ecosystem: Environmental > Aquatic > Marine > Oceanic | place: Pacific Ocean | collected 2013-06-22
GCGAATGTAATGCCACCTGAAAGAGTCACTACTTCTGTGGATAAATTAAATGTATAAGAAGCTGCACCCCACACCCATTTATCTGAGCTATTTTTTACAAAATGTGTACTTGTGTCAGTAGAATTTACTTGGTTGATAGGAACATATAGATCATTTTCATTAGCTGAATCTGTTCCTAATTTATAATAATGTACATCATTATAAGCTGTAGAATTTACACCATCACCTACTTTAAATTTAGATAATCGTCTTTTTTCTCCAACAACAATATACCTATCCCATGACGGACTAGTGTTGTAAGCTGTAGTCAACCTACGATTAGTTAAGCTGACTAAGTTTGCCTCTTCATTAGAAGTAAAGTCATTTACCCCGGCAAGTGCTTTTATTGTGTCGAATAAATCTTGATTAGATCGTAGTAGCATTATGCTTTATTAGGTGAAAGGTCTGAGTGTTTCTTATTGAAATATTGTAAAAATTCTTTGGACATAACTGTTTCGTGTCCATACTTTGCGACAAGTCTGAAATATTCTCTTGCTGGAATAGTGGCTACACATTTACCAAGTGTTGGATGTGTTTTACCTTTTTCTTGTCTTGCTTCTTTACGAGCTATGTCAGTGCGATTTTTTTCGCCCATCTTTTCTTGTAAGATAGCATTGTTGATAACATCAGCCATAGCTTGGCAGTGTTCTCCTTCGTCAATTTTGTTTTCTTTGAAATGTATAATGTTCATAATAAAAAAGGGTGGCAGGTATCTGCCTACCACCCTAAAGTTTTTTAATTAGCTTGCATCATTTACAGCGACAAATGGGTCGATGTATTTGAAGAAGATATGTAACTTACCAGTTGTAAGAACTGATAATGCATCTGAACCACTTGTTGTGAACTTAGCAGTCAAGAAATCGTTAGCAGCAACTGCTACTGAGTTACCAGTGTTAGCATCACTACCAACAGTGAAACCATCACCAGAGTTGATCTCTGTAGTTACTTCAGTTGCATCAACATGAACTTGTTGTGCATCAATAAGCTCATCATCACCTGATGCAGCAGTTGCATGAAGACCAACATCTAAAGATAGATCGTTGTCAGAACCGCCATCAAATGGTGTTTCGAGGTAAGTAGCGATTGATTCAATCGCTCCAATACGAGGGAACTTGAAGAGCGCTCCAGAGGTGTCTGCTGCGAAAGCAGTACCTGCGAAGTCGTTACCTTGTAAGTCCTCGGAAGTAATAGTTACTTGGTGTGTGAAACCACTAAGAGCGGCTTCATTAACTGTGAGTTTTGTTGTTCCTCTAAATGACATAATATTTTTTCCTTTCTATTAAGTAATAATACCGTGTGCTTGTGGAGCATAAACACCTAGTGTTAATGCACAATCAACGAAACCTCTTTCTCCACCACCCAAGTTAGGAAGACGAGATGATCCCATAGGGATAAGCTCATGAACTCCATAATAAGCTGGGTTGATCAAGTAACCGTGGTCTTGAGCAGAAGTGTCAGGAGCAGTATCAGGATTCATGTTAACAATAGAAACTGTACCGAAGTCTGATTGATAGATCTCGATAGATAGTCTGATTGTTGTTGAACCCATCTCTGTGCTAACACGACGGATACCTTCAGAATTAGAAGGTGTACCTAAGTTACCTGCTGTACCTACGAAGCGAGCATAGTCTGCTAATTGCTGACGAAGTTTTGTGTCAGCGATAAGTGTAAGATTATTTGCTTCACCATTCTCACGATAGATTGATTGAATGATTGCATTGAATGCAGACTCGTCAATAGCAGCACCTGCTGTAGAGCGAGAATCACCTGGTGTCTCGTACTCAGCTGGTACATCTGTATTGTCAGAAGCTAACCATTGTTTCAAACCACGAAGTTTGTATGGTAATGCTCCTGTTTCTGCTTGACGATCATTGTCTGAAAGCAATGTAGCCTCAACATCTCTCTTAAGCTCACGGATAGCTTTTGCTTCAGCTTGTGCAACTTTAGCAGGCCCTACTGAGTCCACAGCTTCTTGTAAGTCAGAAACCATGAAGTCACGACGGAACTTCTGTACATAGTTACCAAGACGAGCGCGGCTTGCGAACTTGTCTGTGAATGATGCAACATCAGCGCCTTCTGTGATTCCATCTGTGGAAGGTGCTGCCAATGAGTCTACTGTCCATTCAACGAATGTAGCATTCGCTTTTTGTTTGGAAGCAGACGAAAGGACTGGAGTTTCCTCTGGCGCAAGGATTGTTAAAGTATCTGTTAAATCCTCACGGTTAGAGACACTTGAACCCTGTCCTGTAACGGGTGTTAAGCCCGGACTGAATGTATCTGATAATGCCATGATTAATTATATTTATTTTGTTAATTGAAGTGTACGAAGTCTTATGAAATCATCTTTACTACCACTGCTTGCAAATTGACTTGATGCTGCAGCCACAGCTTTAGTTGAACTCTTAGTACGACTTGTCTTTGGAGCAGATGTAGCTCCTGTCCGTGGTGGATTGATACTTACATTATTATCTTTAATAAGTCTTCGACCATAGATACTATTCGCTGCATGAGCGATAAGGTATGGTAGTTGGGCAGCGACATCAGGCTCTACCTGTTTTTCTAATTTAGCAAATCTCTCATCTTTGATCATTGCCTCGTATTGTTTACGGGTGTCGTTGTCTTCTCCAGTCATCCAAGGAATTTCTTCTTTTGCTTTTGCATCAAAAGTTTCCCTCATGACTTTACCTTGCTCTATAGTCTGAAGTGTATTAAGTTGATCTGGTAAATAGGTATCTCTAGCTTTCCGAGCCTGAAGTAAGTGTTTTCTTACATCTGCTTTAGTTAACTCTTTACCCTCAACCTCAGTAACCACATCTTCTGCTCCATAAGCATCTGATTCAAACAATACATCTTCTGCCCACTCAATTATCTTGCTAACTTCTGTAGACTTTTCTTGCAAGCCTTTTATGTTATCAATTTCTTTGAACGGATTGTTTTCAACCTTTTGTGTAGGTTGTAATGCATCGCCTTTCATCTGTGCTTGGAGTGAAGCCAATTTTTCTTCAGCGGCTTTTCGTTTGGCTGTTAATTCACCAAATCTAGCTACTGCTCGGCTACCAAGTTTTTCCCCAAGATCCTTAAGATCATCTTCGGACATTTCATCCAAGTTGTACTGTGAAAGAACATCTTGTGATTCTTCTGCTACAGGTTGCTCAGTTACCTCTTCAGCCACTGGTACTTCTGTTTCAGCTTCCTCTACTTGCTGTGGGACTTCCTCTTGAATCTGCTCCTCCTGTACAGGGTCAGCTTTTTCCGTTGTCTGTCCTAATCGTCTGATGGCAAAATCAGCCGATGATATATTTTCCACTGTGTTTTTAGGTGTTTCAGCGATCTCACCTTTGATTTCATTTGTCATAATTGTTCCACTTTCTTTGCGCCAAAGCGATTGCGAATAAATTCATTATAACATACTAACCAAATCTTTTTTCTAACAATTTGATATTAGCTATCTTTAGTATCTGATCATATGTTATTATACGACCACTCAACTGCTGAATTTTTTCAAACTCTGCATTGTGTAGTTCTTCTATACACTCTTCTCTGAGATCTCTGATCATAAATATAAATGATGCAAAGGATTCATGATTTGATAATGCTTTTAATGATTCGTCTAAGTTCATAATTAGTATGTATATTTTGAGTCTCCAAAAAGTTCGTAGGGTTGCTCAAGCCAATCTTGATTCCACTTAAGACTTTCAGCAACTTCCCAATCAGGTATTTTCTTAATTGATTCTTCTGTAGATAATGATTCTGGTATCCACTTCAATCTATTATTTGGGTAAATAGCTATTTGCCCATTCTTAAGACGAATTACATTTAATTCCTTATGTTCGTCCAATACATCTGTATCACCTACATCTAAATATCCCAAACCTTGTTTGTCGGGTAGTGAATCTATTGTAAACCAATAGTTTCCCTCAACTATTTCTCCTTCACCCATGTTCACTAACATAGGTACATCAGCTAGTTGTGCCTTATGAAATAACTCAATATCATTTGTAAAGCATTCCCACATCTGTATCTCAGTCAGAGGATATGCTTCGTGTTGTTTGTTGGGTAGTTTCCAATATAGATGATCGGGTCTAACCTTATCGTAACAAGCAGAAAACTCATCAACCCATACTTGAAAACATAATGGTCTACCTCTCAAAGATCTTACTGAAACAAGCCATGCTTCTTGGAACTCATCTTTACTGCCGCCCCATGCATCTTTTCGGATAAATACCCTAGCTTTTGGTAAATTGATATTTTTTGACATTACATAGTTTGAGTTTGTATACTTCCCATTTGTGCAGGTTTTGTTCCTATTCTACCTATCTGTGCATTTTGCTGTTGTTGCATTTGGAATGTATACTGCCCTTGATATTTCTCAAGGCGCTCTCTAAACATTTCGTCAGTTTGTAATCTTTGTTGTATATCTGGTTGTGATATGTATTGTTGTATCACTTGCATGGCTATCTGTGCGCCATTTGGTCTAGCTGGCATTTCAATACCTGAGAATATTTTTGATAAGTCATCAGTAACTTGTTTTACAACTTGTTGTTGTGATGCTTCTATTGGTTGTAGTATTTGATCAGCTAATGATGGATCAACTGCATTTGCAACCGCAGTAAGTAGACTATCAACATTTATTCTTCCATTTTTATCCATAGCAACTAGATTTGCTAATTGACCTAACTTTTTCTCTTGTGTTTCAGGATCAGTGTTAAGTACATCATATGATAATGTAATGTCATAATTTTCGTCAGAATTACCTTTTCCAAATAATTCAGGATCAGGAGATCCAGTTACCCTAAAGAATATCTCATCAGGTCCGAATCTTTGGAAACATTTATATGCTAAAGAAATTGTTCTAGCACAATGTCTTAAAAATTTATTTGTTAAAAATTGTAACTTTAAAGTGCTTACAGGGTGATCATCTAATCCCATGAGCCTGTCAGCTTGTTCTTGTAATGTTGTTTCAATTTCAACAGAACCAGTAGGTAATGGTGGTGTGGGACCAAAATCTACATCTCCTTTTCGTCTATATGGTATGTATCGACCAGGTCCATAGTCAGTTGGAGCTTGTCCTATTGGGTGCATGATAGGAGGCAATGTAGCCAAACTATTTCTATCAACCCTTGAATCTCTTTCTATCTTCACTTGGTTTTGTATACCACGAAGTAAGTCAGGAGCGGTTGTTGTATCATACAATCTTTTAGAATCCTCAGATAGCTTAGTAACTACGATAGGATAATCTTCATATCCATTAAGTAGCTCGTGTATTGCATATCCTTGTGTGCTTTCATCGCCATTATAATGTTTATGGAAAACGGTGTAATAGATTCCTTCTGAACCATCCTCTGGGTCAATCAACCGTTGATATCCATAAATTAATTCTATAAGCTCTTCTGCTTCATATCCATAATCTTGTATTAAATTTGTTCTGCGACCTTCTTGTTGCTTTTCAATATCTGTAACATCTACACCACGATAGTTTTCTATCATCTCTTCAACGAAGCCAGCATCCCAACCATCAGTAGTTACTTTTAATTCTAACTCTTGTGGAGTATAAAAACTTCTCCAAAAACAATATGGTGCTTTTTGTGGATCAGTAACATATGCTGGTAAGAAAAAGTCAAAGTCTGGTGCAAGGGTTTTGATCTCAGGAGCATTCACTTGTCTTTTAACAATAGGCAATTCTGCTTTACCAGTTTCCCTAAGTTCTTTGATTGCTTTCATTCCTCTTTCGTCTGATACACCAGGAAATGCAGATTGTAATACTGCAACAATTCTTTCATCAACTTGACCTACTTGAATTGCTTGAGCAACCTCAGGTGCTACTTGGGCTATTTGTCCTAGATCTAATTTCTGTAGAAACTTGCGATCCTCTCTTTGCCAACCCACATGAGTTATAAGTATACCTCTTTCTAGTAAATAGTTTACTCCTAGCTCCATTTCCTCATTAAATCTATTGATATAGCCAGATGTTGTCATCCATTTGAGGAAATTACTTACCACTTTAGATCTAGCAATATCGCCCACTTCAACAGGAAATGCACGAACATTTGCTCGATTTAGCCCAGACATAAGCATTGATACCAATCTTGTGATGCGCTCATCTATGACATGAGCTTCCATATCTGAAGCACCTTCCCAAGGGAAAGCATCAGCTCCATGTTTACGATGATCGCGGCTCTTGCCGGGCCAATAGTTTCGTCTGTTATCGTAAGAATCTCTACATAAATCAAAATATGGTTCTAGTTCTCGAACAGTTTGTTCGTAAGCTAGACGAAGATGTTGTATGTTTGGAGAGTCAGATATGTATGTAAGTGAGTTGACTTGTTCGTCCATATGTTTGTATTATATCATTGGTAGCAATTACCTAAGTTTTGGAACTACTTGTTCATAAGTATCATCATTAATTTGCTTAAGACGAACCATTGTGAACTTTTTTGTCCAAGGTCTTAACTTGTGTGCTATTTTCATTTTTACACACCCATTCTTTTCTTTTACATGAACCATAGCAAACATAGGATTTGGGCATAGATTCCTTACCCTACCCCTATATTCTTGTGGTTGTACATCTTTGATGGGTACATTGTCATCAAATAATTCTTGTCCTACTTCATCAATCCAAGTATTTCTACCTTTACCCGTTATTGACTCTTCTGTTAATTTGTTAAAAGCTATATCCATAGCTTGTTCAAAAGGAATTTCATACTCCTTTGCTAAATCTGTTAATCTGCGCTTTGCCATTAATATCCCCCTACGGTGTTCATTGTTGTATTAAGTTGTCCATTGTTTATATGGTCTGGACCTTCACCACCATTTGCCATCCTTAGATATCTCATTAAATCAAAAAAGTCTTTTAGTGCTTCATCAGCTTTACCATTACTTCCATAGTTTATTAGTGAATCAATTAAGTTGCCACAACTTTCATGTATGTAACATCTTGGTCTATTGATTTCATCTATTGGTTCATTTGGATTATAACTGAACCATTCGTCTAGTGCATTTATTCCTATCTCTTCCATTCGCCCATCACTAGCCACAAAGCACATATCATATTCATCAAAGGCTGTGAATAAGTCATTGTTGTTTTCATTCTCTCTAGCAAAGTATCTTGAGTCACCTATTCTCTCAAATACTTCTATTCCTAGATCATCTTCAATATCTTCAAACAAATCTACATACCCCTCAACATTCAATCCTATCTTCTTTGAGGCAGGACCATATCTCCATTTTGGATCACCAAACAAAGCCCACTCTCCATATGTATTTCTGTCGGGCCACTCTCTTGCAATGAAGACATCTCCATCTTCATCTACTGCCGCCCATAAGCTAACAAAGTTCCTAGCCCCGGCTGGGTCAACCACTTGATAACAAGTAAAATCATCTGTGCTTATATCTGGGAACTTCATACCATACTTGTTTGGTTCATCACTCAACACATTTACCTCAGTATTGAACAATGGTAATAGTGTAGTCATTGATTTGACTGGCACACCATATGCTCTTACTAGAATCTCTTCTTCGCTACGATCCTCAAGATCTTTGGCGATACGATCATATCCCCCAAAAGGATTTTCATCAGAATGTAAATATACAACTGATGCATCTCTACTTGGGCTATATTGTTTTATTGGTAATGCTCTATCTAACAACTCAGCTTCTCTTGTTGCTAATGTTTCTACTCCTTGTAGGTATTCATTTATAAATGGTGTGTACCCATCAATAGGAGTGAATCCTATCAATAGCTTTGAGTCCCTAGTTGCTAATCTGAATCTAAGAGTGTTAACAAGTGTAGCATCTCCTAAGTATTCATCAAGCCATGCTCCTATATTCAGCACCTGTGGGCTAGGAAAGCCAAACTCAAATCCCTCAAGTATTGTTTGATTGTTAGTAAATTGTGTATAAGTCTTAAAGTCCACCCTAGTTCGGGTATCTGGAAATATAAATGAACTACCAGTAAATCCATTCTGCATAGAAAAGTTTATGTATCCCTCTATGCCTTTTGTCTTTTTACGAAACTCCTTGGGCATCATCTCCCATATTGCGGCTTGTTGAACTTTCACAGATGTGTCAGCATTCTGTGAAAAGCATACAATGTGACCATCATTATTTTGAGTCACTGCTTCCATAACCAACTTAGCACACCCAGTAGTCTTACCTGATCTATTACCACCTAGTGTTAAACACTCATTGTACTCAGCTAAACCATCTCTGATTCTATCCCAACCAGGAAGATCAAACCCATATTTCAGAGGATCTGTTTGAGCAGCAATAATCCTACCCTCATGCGCCTTATGTAATTCAGCTAATAATTGAGGATCTTTCTCAGCTAATAAAACTATCTCCTCATCTGTTGGGGGTTCTAGTAAAGGGTGTTGGCTAAATTTAATCTCCATTTAGTAATTCTCCATCCTCTCCATCTTCTTCTACCCCTTTTTCTTCCCAACAAATATCTAAAGGTTGACTAGCCATATCCATAGCAGTCTCTCTTACTAGCATTCTGCCTACCCTTGGATTAGTGTAATCATAATACATATCACCACTATCATCCATAACTATAAACATATAGTTACTGAAGTGTTCGCCCAAGTTACCGCGAATCTTATCAAACAAATCATCATACTCACTAGTTATCGCCATCTGCTTCTATTACTTCCCCCTTAATTTTTTTTAACCTATCTTGTGCCGCCCTAAGTGTTTCCTCATAGTCCTCTTGTGTATATACCTTCCTATCCTCTGTAATTTGGGTAGCCTCCCCTCTAGCAGTCAAAGCCTCCCTAGCGGCATTCGCCTTTGCTATAGAAAGTTCCTTGAGATCCCTAAAGGTTGGCTCAAGCTCCCCTGTTTCCATTTTACCACGGACTGCATCTATCAAGTCCTCCTCTAGGCTACTCATATTCATATAGTTTTGGGCAGCTATCTTACCTGACAACTCTCTGAACTTATTATGATAATCAGCATAATCTGTTAACACACTGATAACCGTAGCTCTATCAAAGTTATACTTCTTTACTAACCTGGTTTGACTATTGCCTACTGAATAAAGATATAATATCTTAGCAACCTTTTCTGGGTTATGCCTACTCAGACTCTTGATCTTCTGAATGTCTTTCTGTTTAACTATCTCATGGATAGCAGTTTGTATCTCATTCATCAAGTCTTCCTTGTGCATATGAAGAGATTTATATTATTTTTTCTTGACAGTCAATGTTATAATGTATAAATCTTAATAGCGGTGTACATCATATGTCCTTACATTAAGTAAACCTTATTAAGTCACATTCTGATGCAAGACAGAATGTTTACTTAAGTATACCGCATTTGTGTAAAAAAAGAGAGCTACCACCGTGGTAACCCTCTTTCCTAAAACCAATTAACATAGCCAGAACTGCTGGCTACGATAACCATAATGTTGGGTAGATTATTTATGTCAAGCCTTATGAGTGAGGAATTTTTTTAAAGTCCACCTTATACATATATATATATTTGACAGCCGTAAACACAAACCGCCCCCACCCCTCAATATGAATTAGACATAATGTTTATTGTGCGACAAAACTTTTGTTGATTATCAACGACTTACGACATTATAACTAGCATGGGAGCAGAAAAGTGACCATTTCATCAGCCGGGATTCCCTTTATTATATGAGGACTGCATTTTGTTTTGCTTATGAACAAGTATTTAAGGAGGGTACAATTGGGTGCAATCTAGTGCGATCTAATGCAGTCTATAGCCGCTCCAACTAGGGTAAAGTTGGGTTTATTTAGTTACCCATGGTAGTAAAATGAAAAAAAATTATGCCTCTCAAACACTGATAAATAAAGGGATTAGCAAAAAATATGAAAAAAAATGGGAATTTATTGTTGACGATCGATTGGTTATAGTATCCACTGATTAACCATGGCAATTCAGCCTAATACAAAACACTTAAAAAATATGACTACAAATTCTTATACATCTAACCTTCCTTCTCTAACCTCTAATGGTATCACAGTGCCTCACAAAATGATTGTTGAGTTTGCTGATGTGCTAGACCACAATGGTGTAGCTGAGACATACTACTATGTCAGCCCAGCATGGATCAAATATAGTGGTATCAGCTTTGATGCCTTCTTTGAGATGTACGACTGCCACTATCACTATGATGACAATGAGTTCATCATCGAGAAGGATGCCTTCCAGCATCTACTCAGAGCTATGCTCGACAGAGATAATACTGGTAGAGGTGAGTTCCCTATCCTTGTAACTAAGGAGTTGAAGCCATGGAGGCACTATAGTATTCGCACTGATGCTAGTGCAGTCACTGCCCGTGATTGGAGAGAATACTCCAAGCATGGCAAGAGCATGAAAGCTCTCGCTGATGCCGCCTTAGGTAACTAAAGGTTTATAGGAGTCTAGTTTCGGCTAGGCTCTCATTAAACTTTTATTAACACTAAAACACTAAAAATTATGACAAAATTATTAAATATTCAGACATCAGAAGATGTCATATTCACTAGCCCTTGGGTCACTGCTGAGGGTTTAAGACCACACCGTATTGTAATCAGAGATTTGGGGCCTGCTACTCGCATGGTTTCAAATACCAAGTATACTTGTGATAAAGATGAGTATGTAGTACATGATGAAATACTGACAGACTATGAGGGCGATAGCATAGGTGCTATGCTTACTTCCTTTCAGTCTGGCTATTATACCACTAGCATAGATGATGCCATCGAGGTATTTACTGATAGAGCAAAGCGATCAATCAGAAGAGGCACAGTAGCTAAGGAGGTGACATATGTCTAAAGAATTCTTCAAAAAATATTATGGGCAACTCAAAGGATTCAAGATTGAGTCATTTGAAATGGTAGATAGTGGTGATGAATACATCAAAGACTTCCCTTGCTTTATCTTATCCAAAGGTAAGCAAAAGATCAGAATTGAGGTATCTCAGGATGAAGAGGGCAATGGTGGAGGATTCTTGTTCATTGGAGAGGTGGTGCAGAATGGCTGACTTCGAGGTAATTCATATTGATAGTGTTGGCACGATCCGTCGTGCCACACAATCTTTCATCAAAAAAGACAAGGCCCAGTGCGCTCAAGACAACATTTGTTGGATGTGCAGAGATAGTATAAAATACAATCAAGGAGTCTTTTACCCAGACTTATGCAGACAATGCGAATCAGACACATATGGAGACTAAAATTTATGAAAACAACAATAAAACACAATCACCTATTTAAGGTAAAAAATGACGATGAGGGCAGAGCCTTCATTAAAGTCCTCAAAGGGCTTATGAAAACTAGCAAATCATGCCACACTATCACAATCAAAGGTAGAAGCCCCAAGGGTGGATACAAAGCCTACAATGGCGGCTCAGATGGGTATGTTAAATTAGATCAAGCAGAATACTTAGCAGTCTACATAAAATGATACACTTACTCTTAGCAATCGCATTTGTAGAAAGTTCATTCAATCCAATGGCATTAGGGGATAATGGAGAGGCTCTTGGGCTTCTCCAAATCCACAAGGTTGTTGTGGATGATGTAAATAGAATCTATGGAAAGGATTTCAAATACCATGATCGCCTTGATCCATTCAAATCAATGAGGATATTTGATCTATACACTAAACACTGGTTACCTAAAGCCAAGCGCAATGGTGCAACTGATATGATGGATGAAGAGATCATAGCCAGAATATGGAATGGTGGCCCTAATGGATGGAAGAAAGATTCAACTATAGATTATTGGCACAAAGTTGCTAAATATTTACATAGTGGAAGGTAGATAACCGAATACATTTGACAAGACACTCACAATGAGCCATAGAACCACCTATGGCTCATTTTTATGATTGTAAAAAACTAGATACCCCAAAACTACTGAGCGATGTAACTACACTTAAGCAAGCTATCAAAGCAGGCCCTAAAGTTTTCGCATCAGTAACGACTATAATTGGACAGACCATCAAGCACCCATTCCTGGATGGTATTCATAAACCAAGAAGTATGGTTAAGTTCGCCCGAATGGAAGAACATTGGGATAAGGATTGGAAAGACATTGAGCGCCTATGCTATGGGCAAGTAGAAGATCCAAATGGTAGCATAATCCCATCCTCAGAGTTTGGAACGAATGTACACAAATCTGCTGAGAAACTACTAGATTGTTATGTGCATGGTGATCCACCTAATTATAGTGAGTATGATGCATGGGCTGAACCCTTTCTGGATTGGATTATTGAAAAAGGTCATTCAATTGTATCCACTGAGTTACCTATAGCAGATGGATTAATAAAAACTTGTGGCACTATTGATGCAGTGATTAAAGATGCAATTACTGGCGAAATGATTTTATGTGACTATAAATGTCGCAAATCAAAACAATTCTACGATAAAGATTTATGGCAACTAGCTATTGAAAGTTGGATGCTGAAGAGACGATACAAGCTAGATTACCTACCACAATGTATGTCTGTTTGCATAGAGGTTGGTTCAAAACAACATCATCACAAATGGTGGACTAGAAAGGAACAAATAGAAGCTATTGAGATCGTCAAATTAATTTCCAAATTGTATTGGAAACTTAGAACATAAACTAACACATATGAACAATGCTAATAATACCCAAAATACTACAAAAAAAACTCCCCTACGATACATCAGCCTATGCACAGGATATGAAGGAATCGGAATGGGAATTGAACGACTTGGCATCCCTCTTGAGCCAATCTTGTTCTGTGAACGGGAAAGATTCCCCATCGAAAACTTGGTTGATAAGATGGAAAAGGGACAAATCCCTCCAGCACCTATCTGGACTGATCTTAAAACCTTGCCATACGAAAAGTTTTTGGGACAAGTCGATCTCCTCTCAGCCGGGTTCCCATGTCAGCCTTTTTCAAGTGCTGGCAACAAGCAAGGTGTGGATGACCCAAGACACCTCTTCCCATACATCCTCGATGGAATCAGGAGATGCAAACCAAAGTTTGTTCAATTGGAAAATGTTGAAGGAATCTTCAGTTCCAAAACATCCGATGGAGAATCAGTTCTCAAATATGTCTGCCGATCTTTGGAAGCAGAAGGTTACATCACTGAAGCAGTCGTGGTCTCAGCGAGTGAAATTGGCGCACCGCATCAAAGAAAGCGAGTCTTCATCCTTGGTATATCCAACTCCTTCTACGACAGATGGAGAGGGTGGATCACAGATGAATCAAACAGAGATTACTTCAAAAGGATTCAAGACTATTCGCAAAGGGACGAACATAGCATATGGATCGAAACTGAGGGATGCAGTGGACAAGATAGAGAGTCAGAAGGATGGCAAGAAGTCATGGGCAACACCGACTGCGAGGGATTTCAAGGACACTCCGAACGACAAAAGTGGGATGGCGATGACACTTGGCAGACAAGTAAATGGATGGCAGCCTTCCCAAGCCGCCCAAATGAAAAACAAGCAGAATGGGAAGAATCAAGAGTCTTGGTCAACACCACAGGCAAGGGATCATCAACCGTCAGAGACAAAGGAGAAATGGGAGGCAAGAGCTAAGGAATGGAAAGATAAAGGAATTAACTTGCACTTACCACTCAATACACAAGTTCAGATAACTCAAGAGAATTGGGCTACACCAAGAGCAGGAGCAGTTGATAGCACAAGGCCCAATGGTAAAGGTGGCATACCACTAGCACAACAAGTCAAAGAAAGAGAGAATTGGGCTACACCAAACACGATGGATCAAATGCCTCCAAGAAGCTACGAAGCTGCGATGAAGCAAGCAACAAACCAAAGAAAAGGCAGAAGTAGCCCAAGCAATCTAAGGGAGCAAGTCGATCCAACTTGTGTGCAAGCATACAAGGATGCGAAGAATTGGCCCACACCTCAAGTTGGTGGACAAGATGAAAGAGCTGACACTCGCATAGCCAGAGGTAGGGATTTAAACCTACCTGCAAAAGCTACTCTAGATCAGCCAAAAGGATACCTTAATCCCTCTTGGGTGGAGCAGTTGATGGGTTTACCCAAAGGGTGGACACAATTGTCTTCAGCAGAGGCTGAGTCAGATAATCGAGTGCCAAGATTAAAACTGCTTGGTAATGGTGTTGTACCTCAGTGTGCTTCTAAAGCATTCGCAATTCTTTTTAACCAAATAATGAATGTATAAATATGAAATCAAATATAAACACTCAGATATGCCAAGGGAATACATGGGCAAGGCTTATAAATGGGCGAGGGATGAGGCGCAAGCGCTATCTTTCTTGTGCCGTAGTAAGCCTGATAAATATGGTTACTGCACTCATAAAAAAGGTGCGAGGCTCAAAATAATATCAATAAAATGTATATCTCAGCAAACAAAATCAAAGACTATCGAGAAGCCAACAACCCAGGAGTCTGCCCAATTCTACTTAGAAAATTAACTAAGGCAGTGGTAGATCATGATCACAAAACTGGTGAGGTTCGAGGTATCATTGATTTTAATGCTAACAATCTATTGGGAGTCATCGAGAGAAAGTTTTTTAGCTACTGCTCTGGTGACCCCAAAGATTTGCCTGATGTGCTTAGAAGAATAGCAGATTTTTTAGAAAGACCACCTACAGGTCATCTTCATCCTGTTGGATTGAATCAGTTAGTCGCTAAATTTAAAGGATTAAAGAAGCAAGAACAAATAAAATCACTCAAATCTTTCTACACTATTGACAACGACTCACTAGAATGTTGTAATAATGTTCACGATAGGGTGAAGCTCTACCGAAAACTACTTAAAGAATTTTATGAAACAAAAACTACTAAACATCGTGTCGGAGTTCAATGCTCCAAAAACACAATTCAATAAGTTCGGAAATTTTTATTACCGAACACACGAGGATCAGAACAATGGACTGAAACCTCTTCTCAAAAAACATAATGCAGTGCTTATCATTACTGATGAGGTAAAAGAACTAGGTGGTGTATTATTCTGTGAGGCTACTGCTGCCTTGTACTGCACTGATACCAACAAACTTATTGGTGCCGCTAAAGCCCAAGCTGGTATTGATCCAAAGAAAAAAGGCATGGACATCTCCATGACATTTGGTGCTGCCTCAAGTTATGCTAGGAAGTATGCAGTTAATGCACTATTTCTTTGTGATGATAATAAAGATGCTGATTCAACTCACACCTTTGATAAGAAACCTGTAACCAAACAATCACCTCAAGAATCAGAGGATGACGATTGGCTAGAATAATTTAACCAAATATATATTATGGCTGAAAAATACGATAACACTAATGGTGGCGCTCTATTCCCAAATGATAGGAAAGAGAAGCCCACACACCCTGACTTCCGGGGTAACATCGACATCGATGGTGTCGATTATTGGATTAAAGGATGGAAGAAAACATCCTCTAAAGGCATGAAGTTCCTATCACTAGCAGTGACCAAGAAAGAGGGAGCTAAAGCACAACCTGTTGTAGAGGAAGATCCATTCTAATGCAACCTAATCCACATTATGTAACTAACGAAACTGATCCTGCTTACTACGATAAGGAGTGGTATGATGAGTTTCGTCAGAAAGTAGTTGAGAAACTACTAGAGGTTACTGCACAAAAGAATCATGACTACACTACTGGCGATAGTGCAACAAACCCTTTCGCTAATTTTGATAGATCAATAGATTTTGGTGTGCAACCTCTTACTGGTCTGTGTATTAGGATGCAAGATAAATTTCAGAGAGCCATGACATTTGCAAAAGATGGTAAACTGAAAGTTACAGAGGGTAATGATCAAGTCGAAGATATATTCCTTGATTTGATGGGTTACTCTCTTTTAGCTCTTGGTATGCTCGAAAGAGATAAACATATTGAAGAGTGATATTTTAACCCATTATCTAACCAATGCTAGGCTCGTTCATAAGAGCGAGCCTAGCTTATTTTTATGAAAAAAACTGAAATGACAAAACTTAAAGAGGCAACAAGATTAGCAGTGAACACTGCAAATGAGTTAACACTCAGAGAACAAGCGGAATCAAATAGGATTCTTATAAAGGGATTACAACAAATACTAAAAAACATAGAGGAGACCATCTTAGAAATTGAATCAAATACCACACAATAAAGATGCTGAAGAAGCTGTGTTGTGTTGTTGTTTGTTAGAAGATGATAATGATATTTTTACTAAAATATCAAAAGATATTTCAGAGGAAGACTTTTACTACGATGACCACAAAATAATATGGGAAAAAATGTCAGAGTTAGCTGACAATAATTCCATAATTGATGTGGTTACACTCACAGAAAAACTACAAGGCGAATACAATGATTTGGTGCATACCCCTTTGCATTTAAGTGGGGTTGTCACATCTACTTTATCATTACCCAACTACATATCAATTCTTAAAAAGAAAACTAGATTGAGGGCCATGCGCTATCAATTTAAGCAAGGTCTAGAGTTGATAGAAAAAGATTGTGATCCCACTCTTATTGAGGAGGATTTAAATAAAGAGCTTGAGCGCTACAAACCTCTACCTGATGAGTCTACACACATTAAGAACTCATTAGATGTCATAGAACAAGAGGTAGAGCAAATGATGAGTGGGAAATACAAGCCAGAATATATCAGAACTCATTTGAAGCATTTAGATGAGAAGATAAAGCTAGAACTTGGCACTGTATTCACTATAGCGGCTCCTACTTCTGTGGGTAAATCAGCCTTAGCTTTAAACATAGCTATGAAGTCATCAGCAAGGGATAATTCACACTCGCTCATATTTAGCCTAGAAATGCCTCAGAAACAGCTTTCTAAACGAATGGTGAGTGCTTTGTCTTGGACTAATTTCAGACAAGTAGAAGAGGCAGTAGCGAGCCAAGAAAATGTATCTAAGATCAATGATGCTATAGCTAAATTGAAAGCTATGCCAATTGACACAATTCACTCAGTAAAATCTATAAGTCAAATAGCTTCTGATGTGAAAAGATTTGTTAAAGAAAAGAACACAAAGCTAGTAGTGATAGATTACTTGCAACTGATTCCTTTTAATGCTGGTAGGATGGGCAAAGCTGATGGTATTGCTATGATATCTCAGAAGATAAAACAGATAGCATTAGAAAATAATGTGTGTATTGTCCTTTTATCACAATTAAATCGTGAGGGAGCTAGATCCGATTTCCCAGATTTATATCACCTCAAAGATAGTGGTTCAATTGAGAACGATGCTGATACTGTACTCATTATGAATTGTAAGGACAATAGCACTGAAGCTGCCAAAGCAGTAGATTCATATGGCCCATACATTCATGTAAACTATTTGATAGCTAAAAATAGAGAGGGAGAGAGAGGAGTTCGAGGACACTTTAAATTTTATGCCACATTTGGCTTATTTTTTTAATCATGACTAACGGAAATTATAATTACAAAGACCGCCAAGACTGTCCAGATTCTGGAGAGATCTTGTTTGAACAATATCTAGAAGAAAGTGGGACGAAGTATCATCGAGTCGGTTTTGACTCACATCTTAACCCAGTAACAAACTTTTGGAAAGTTCACCCTACTATCAGAGCATTGCCAGACTACCTAGTGGAACATGAAAATGATCTCTCCTGGTGCCAAGTCAAGGGCAGTAATAATTTAAAGTTACATGACTATGTTGAGTATTGTAACTTTGAGAAATTATTTGCAGATCAATGTAGCTTTTATGTTGTCTTTTGCTTTAAAGATACTAAACCTATTTTTAGAACAATGAAAGATATCGCCAACTCCATTGTGGGACAAGAGATCAAGCAGTGGCATGATGGTGTTAAATATATATCAGTGCCTTTATGACAAAAGAACAACTTAGAACCAATACAGTTGAAAGACTGAATACACGAATCGACATGATTCGAGAAGAGTCTAGAACTCTCTCCCATCGGATTGCTATTCTTGAAGAGCGAAGAAAAGAACTTCAAGAAAACAAAAGACACTTTAAAAATTTACTCCTCGAAATTGAGGGTAAGGTTGCATCATAGTATACAATAAGAAAAAAGGTAATGTGATATAGTAATATACACAACGGAGGTCATATGTCCGTAGTTGAATCCTTTGCCCACTAGTTCGCTAGTGGGTTTTTGTTTAGTCACCTAGTGGTGAAAACAATTCAAATGCCGCTCTAGTAGGAGCAAATGGTTCTGGTGATATTTGCTCTAGTACATTGCGAAAAGGACTTTTAGTATCTCTTGCTTTCTTCTTTCTCTTATCGACTCTTTCCCTCAAGGTTTCTCTTGTTTCAGGGAATCTGTATTGTAGCATATCAAATAAAGGTATATTTGTAAGAACTCTTGAATCTCGAACTCTATGCCCAAATGCATCAGCAAAAGATTTTTCTTCCATATCATACCAAGTTCCAAAAGTTATCTCACCGGCTTGCTGAGAAACATCTATAAATCTCATTAAAGGAACTGGTAGTGTAAAATCAAGTAATGTTCTACCTACACCCTCTTGTCTCATTTGATATAAGTGGTATTTATTGATACCAGCTATACGAACAATACTATTGAATGTGTAATCGCTCAAGTAACCTTGTCTACCAGTAATCATATCTTTGATTACATCTACTGGTATACCCACTAGAGCAAAGAAAGTAATCATCTTAACTAAATTCTTAGTTCCCTCTTTCCTAGTAGCTGGATTCTTGATTTTTTGTATAGTTTCTTGATTGAAAGTATTAAGTTGTACAATCATGAATGACTTCAAAGTATAAAGCCCTCGAAGATTTGGATTGTTCATTACTGCCAATGGCATTCTTAGTTCAGTCAATGGTTGATTCTCAAATAGTTTTCTTACTAAAGTAGATCCAATCAATGCTTTCTCCTCTTTTGATCTCTTTGCATGATCAATCTTCAAGGCACGAATCATTTGTTCAACTTCGCCCTCTCTTGTAACTCTTGGACCAATGTAGGTATTCAATTCTGCGAGCATCTTCTCAGCTTCTTGTAACTTTTTGCCCTTAAGCCCTCTCTTAACTGTACCATCAAGGTTTAAATCTTTTGCGATTCTTTGATATCTACGATAATTTGCATCCATCGTAGCCTCTTTCATTATAACATCTAGCTTTTGGAAACCAGTTACTTTTAATCCCAATTGTATCGCTTTAATAAATTTGTCATTATCTGTTTTAAACTCTTCTTGTATCCTAGTTGTATCTAAGAAATCTTCCGCCTTGAATGTTGTCTGCCCAGTAAATGCTCTTCCAATTGATCCAGCTACTTCTTGCTCATTATTGAGGGACATTAAAGATATATCATACAATTGAGAAAGAGTAGATGTTGGCTCAACTAATAAACTGAAATAACTAAAGTTTCTAAACCAACCAAATATAGGATATTCTGGCGATGCATTCTTTTGCATCATCTTTTTATACATCTCAGGGAATGTGCTAAATATTTTTTCTTGTTTATGCTCATCCACATTAGGATCATTCATGATCTGTTGTATTGTGCGACCTACAATAGATGCTGGATCATACTCATACTCAATCATACCATCAACTGGTTGTGATATCTTAGGAGCTTTCTGACCTGCAAATTTCAAAGTCTCAATGTGTGTAATCATTGATGAGAAATATTTAGACAATGCATCTCCTGGGTTGTCATAGAACTCTAACATATCATCGGGTATGAGTTCTATTTTTCTTGTGCCTGAAAATCTTGGTTGATTACCCTTAGTAAATTTACCATATTTGTTAAGGTAATTTTCTAACTCAATAGCTTCTTCTGATGACTTAGGCATGATAGGAGCTAATGGATCGGGTAATTTTATTTCTCTGTAATCAGAGTATTGATTCTTTGCTACAAAATTTATTGCCGCTTGTTCTGTCTTGAATGTAGGGCCTTTACCTATTCCCTCTGTAGGATGTGCTATATATATTTTATAAACAGTTCTCTTGTTTTCTTTGCGCTGATTATTTATCAGTTTAATATATTCTTTAAATGTAACTGCTGATTGTGGGTCACCATATAATCTGAGTAATTTATCTCTTCCTTCTTTACTTAGAACTCTTGGAAAGTATTCTTCCAACTCTCCTATCTCCATACCTTGATCAAGTCCTTCTTGTCTAATCTTGGCTAGTTCTGTTTTAACTACTTTGAATTCATTAAACATATCATACTTGCGAAGTAGATTATCTCTCTCATTAACTATGGCTAGTTGATCACTTCTGGTCATCTCACTATTATTAAAAGGACTAAACATAAGTATTTGTTTGAGTCTTTTTGAGTCAGTGGGATCTTTAATTTTTTTGTATTTTTTGCTTAAATTCTGTGTAGCCTTATGCGCTCTTAATATTTTCATATCACGAGTCAAAATAAAGTCAGTGAATATTCTTTCTATCCTTGGGTCTAGATCTCTAAGAACTTGTCCTACTGGTATTGTATAATTATTAAACCAATTAGATAACCCTCTGCCTTTCTCTCCTTTAATTGTTGGTGGTTTACCCGGCTGCTTAGGTTCTGTTCTGCTACCTAAGAAATTATCAAGTGTTGGTTCAACCTGATCAGTAACTGGAGATATGATATCTTGTGTTTGTTTTACTAGAGTTTCATTGTATGGTTTAGCCTTTGGATCAAGAGTTGCTAATAATCTAGCAGTGTCTCTAAAAATAAGTGTTGTTTCATTATCAATCAACACACTATCCTTGAGTTCAGTTGCTATATATTTTTGTGCGCCTTTAAGCAATCTAGTTACTTCTTGGTAGTTCTCACCATAGAATACATCTGTTTGTTCTGTGATAGTTCCATAGCTTGCTTTCTGTAGCACCACCCTAAAATACTCACCACCTAATTGGTAGTTAGACATTTTTCTGCCATCATTGTAAGCAAGCTCTAGATCTTTCTTCTCTGACTCAGATAATTTAGCACCTAAAGAATCAAAAAAATCTATTGCATTTTCAGTTATACTAAGTGCCTTTTTGCCTACTGCTTTTCTAGCACCATTGACTCTATTATGCAGAGCAACTGCTGATACTGCATGGATAAGTTCTTCTCGCATAAGAGAAGAGTATCCTCTCTTATTCTCCATGCCCCCAAATTGTCTTATTACTTTCTTTGGATTTACTACTATCGAATGAGTAGATGGATTATACATAGCAGTAGGATTATCCTTACTATAAGAAAACTTAAGAGCAAGCTCTTGAAGTTCTGGTCTATTTATAATCTCCTCAAAGTTCTTTCTAATATACTTCTCAGTATTCTGAAAAGCAATCTTCTGCTCTGTAGAAGTAAACTGAAGTGCCTCGTCTTTATCTCTAATGTCTTGAGAAGCACTTAAGACTTCTTGTTCGTCAGTAATTCTTTCTGAATCTGTTCGAGTGCTTCGTCCCCCGACTCTCGGATTAAATCCCTCAAGTTTGGTGGCAGCTTGTCTAACATATCCGCTAATTGTTTCGTTGGTTCTTGCATCTTTGTATCCTGCTTTATTAGTTTTATCTAGTATATAGAACCATCTTTGCGCTTGCATAGCAGATGGCTCAAGTTGTTTTATGCCTTGCTCTTTTAATTTTTTATTGAAAATTGTATTAAAAGTTCCAGCAAATTTTTGAAAGAATATTGCATCATCTACACCAACTGGCAAGCCAAATTCTGCTTTCTTACCATCTTCAGCTGGTTTGAACATACCTTTGAAGTATGATCTAATGAATCTAGATTCCCAAATATCAGTTGTAGTAAATTGACTTTCGCCATTAAGGTTGAGTGTGTATGCTCCAACTTTAGGACCAAACATAAACATTCTAGGTACTTGCATATCATCGCTAATAGCTTGTTTAGTAGCTTGATGTACAATCTCTTTGACATATCCTACATTAGTAACACTTGCGCTTTTTGAACTATATGATGATAGGGTTTTTTTGTATGCACTAATGTTAGCAATTGTATCAGTTTCTTTGAGGAAATCTAATGCTTCTTGAATACCACCTTTATCTTTGGCTATTTCAAGGACAGAAATAACAGCAGATCTCTTTACCTCCATGAGGCTCTTTATACGATCCTCATCTTTTACTCCTTGTTCTTTTTGTATCTTAGATTCTTCTGCTGCAAATCTTAAGTATTCAATAGTAGTATCAAGGTTGTTTGTATCTTTGAATACCGCAAAAGTTCTTAATGCCTCTAATGTATTTGTAGGTAATGCAGTATTGGGGCTAGTAAGACCCATTATTGTTTTAAATAAATTATATTCAGAGTTAGGTATCTTTCCGTATATTTCTTCTATAACCTTCCTAGTTGCCTCTAAATCCTTATCATAGTATGTGAGGTAACTTGGATTATCTTGTAACCAATTGTATACATCTCTCACTGCTGCATCAGCGGCATAATCTAAATTAGATAAGTCTGGCTTTAATCTCAAACCAGTTGAATCAAGCATTCCTTGAAACCATGTAAAGAATTGTTCATCATGTACATCTTTAAGATCTTCAAGTTGTATATCATCAACGGTCTTGGTAACAGATGTGTAATATCCTTGTGTCTGTATAAATGGTGCAATAATTTTTTGAGTAAGTTCTGCTTGCATACCATTACCCATAAGCCCTCTAGCTAACTTAATATTAGATGGGTAGTTAGCATTGTTGTTAAGACCCATGAGCCTTGGATACATATCAGCAGTAACAAGATATGCTTTACCATTCTTGAGATAAATATCATCAAACTCTACTACTGTTTTCTTTTCTCCTTTTCTTTTACCTTGCTGTATAGTCTTTTCAACTTCTCTCCTACCAGTTTCAACAACCTCCATGTTTTTGGGTTTACCAGTTTTGGGATCAGTATCGGGTATAAATAAATATGCATTCTGTCCCTTGAACTCACCCTCCTTTTTACCTGTGGCTATTTGTGCTGCCATGATAGTTCCTGTAGGTGTGCCAGCATATGACAACCCACTCATACCATTTGTGCCTATATGGAGATATGGTAAGTTTCTAGGGTATTCAAACCCGGCTTTGCCTTTTGTTTTAAATCTATCTGCTAAATTTCTGATATAAGATGTTTTATCTTTGAAATATTCTCTAGATAATGCACCTTTACTTTGCTCTCTCTTTATTTGTTTTTTGAGAGCCACATACCAATCGCCAGTAATATTGTCTGCTCTTTCTTCATAGCCTAGAGCCTCTACAGATACAGGTTTTGATAACCTACTGGCTCTTACTATTAATCTTTTACGACTTTGTGCTGAACCTAAATATTTAGTATCAATTACATCCTCTGATATGAAGTAACCTTTTTTCTTGAGCGCTCTACGAATTTGAGCCATCTCAGGACTACCTTTATAATCAGCCACATTTTCTATGGTAATAAGCGGTGGAGTAATTACATTGATTGATTCAACAATTTTCTTTGCTGATAGTTTATCTAAAAAGTATGGGTCTTCTGTTTTGCCCTCTGCAAATTCTTTTTCTTGTTTTATTCTAGCAGCTCTAGTCATGGCTGAGTAGCGCTTACAAACAGGAGAGTGGTGCATATAAGAGTTAGCTAGCTCAGGATGCTTGAGTAACATTTGTTTCCAATCAACATCAGCGATGCTTTGGGCGGCAAAGTCTGTCCCATGTATCCTATTGTGTTCAGCTATAATTAGAGGATTATATTCAACAGCAAATACCTTTTTGAAATTCAAACCAGCCTGTGCTAAAGCTAACTCTAATGTGCCTCCACCTGAAAATGTACTACCAATTGCTATAGGAGTTCTGTCATCAATATACTTTTTATTTAACTCCTTAGCTGGTGTGTTCTCTGTAAGTTTAGTGCCTCCTGCATGAAGGACTGCACCATCATAATAAGGTTCTGTAATAGTGTCACTAGGAAATGTTTCTTCATCAAAGTATTGTTGCCTTGGAGCTTTACGATACTCCTCCATAATTTCTATCTCCTCATCTGATCTAGCATTTCTTGCATCAGATAATTGAATGCCTCCTGGTGTAAGTAAATTACCAGCAAAGAAATCCATACCCACATCAAAGTTTTCTAAAACTCTTATTCTACCTGTATCTTCTAATAATACTTCGTCTTCTTGATATACATCGGGTTCAGATCTTGTTGTGCCTCTAGCTACTTGAAAAACATTATCATTATCAAGATATAGTATATTATTAACAGGAACTTTAGCCACAAGCATCTCTGGAGTAAGTTCTGATACATCAGTTCTTTTCTCTAGTATTTCATTAAATTCATCCTCTGACATTGCAGGATCAGCTATTTCATTTCTAAGATCTTCGACAGCTTGATCATATATTTCAATAGGAGCATCTGCAAATGTTCTAGTTTGATATGGATTCATTGTCCAACCAGCATTAAGATTCTGAACATTATTTCTATTTCTAGGAGCTACTCTATATAAAGTAACTTCATCATTCTTATCAGCATATAATCTAGCCAAGTCTTGAGATAAACCTACTACATCAGAGTTTTCAGTTCTTTTTAACTCATTTATTGCTGCACTAGTTTGTTCATTTGATCTTTGTGGATTTTCTTTCCATTCTCTTAATGCTGTAAATTGTCTTTTTGCAGGACTCTTTATTTCTCTTGATGCTAAAACAAGATCTTCCCTATCGGATGGAGCTTTTAAATCAGATATCTTTACTCCTTTTGATGAATCATAGTAACCCTTATATGTTTCTTTGAATCTTTCAATTGCTTCTTCTGGATCTTTTGCTTGTACCTCTATGGTTCTTTGTTCTCCATTATCTATATCTGTGTAGTCTAAATTAAACAATGGATCTGTTGGGACAATAGAACCTAAAGTTGAGCCAGTTTCTAATTCAAACCTTTGAAGCGCTTCACTTCTAACCTCTGATCCTATTTTACCACTTTGAAAATCCATTGCAGTGCCACCTATAGCTCCTGCACCATAACCAATGGTAAATTCCATTGCTCTTTGTTTTAATGTATCAAGTGAGAAAAGCTCTCTGTCTTCATCATATAAAAGTTTAGCAGTAAGATCTAACATCATGCCATCGCCTAATGCCTCTTGAGATCCCTCTGCTAAACCTTTTGCATTAGCAGATGCCGCAGTTCTTTTGATTACATCCTTAAGTAAACCTTCACGAACTTTTCCACCTTTCCTTAACTGCTCTAATGTTTTTACTTGATTGTTAAAAAGCCCACCTAAATATTTGAATGCAGTAAATTCTAATGCGCCCGACAAAGATGAGTAGGTAACCATTGCCTTGAATCCAGTTTTTCTTTCACCTAGTGACATATCTACCAAATCTTTACCCTTGATAGCTTCATAGTCATTTAAAGACTCATTCATTCTCATGGCTAAGATTTGTTGCATTACAGTAGCATCGCCTACTCTTTCTGCTGTTTTGGGACTAGCTCCAAGTTTTGATGCTATTCCTTTTCCAAATCGTCTTGTAAGAATTAAACCACCAAATTGGCCCAATGCTCTAAAGATTCCATTTGTTACTTTACCAGTTAATGATTGAGAATATTCAGTATCTGAGTTAAGGATTTGTGGTAGATCTTCTTTTGCAAAATCATCTATGGTTGCTCCTAATGTCAGTAGCTTTTCTGATGCAGATTTTTCTGTATTTGCTATTCTGACATAATCTTCATAGCTTTGTTTTTTGGACTCATCGCTATTATTGAACTCCTCTTCGTTCATAATGCTCAGTCCTAGACCAGATGCTTTCAAAGCACCACTTACATTACCAGTAAAAGCATCACCACCTAAACCCAAGACTAGATTCTTAAGACCATCTTGGAAAAATCCACCCTTGAGTTTTTTCTCAGTAAACCTATATTGATATATTGGGTGATCTCTTAATGTACCAACTGTAATAGTTAAATCATCAGCATCGCCAAATTTCTTACCATAATCGGTTTTACGAACTTTATCTGCGAAACTCTTAACATTCTCTTTAGGGAATAACTCTGACATAATGGTATCATTTATCTAGTAATGAAATAGGATTGTATGTTCTTGATCTTATAACTTGTTTGCCACCCTCAATAGCTCTAACACTAGGATCATCTTCACCAACTGGTACAAATTTGTCAAAACCAAACGGATTAGTAGCATCAATATCTAATGCTCTTCCTCCTAAAAATCTAGATAAGACATTTAAATAAGAGCCTTTTTCTACTCTCCTTACTGGATCACCACCTTTAGGAAACTCTATGCCTTCTTCCTCTAATTCTTCTTTTGCTTTAGCGAAAGTTGATGGAGCTACACTAGTGTCAGTATCATCAAATAAAGAACTCAGCGCAAGTAGTGTAACCTTACTAGACATATCTTCCCCAAATGAATCATATAAAGCGGAAGCAGCTTGAGTATAGTCAGCATCAGTAGCATCCATAACTTGATCCATCCCGGTAAGTTGTTTTAACTCAGGCATGGATTTAATCATTCCACTCATTAATTGAACGGTAGCTTTCTTTTTCTCTTTCTTTTCTTTTGCTTCAGCGATGCTTGCACCCACTTGAGTAAGAGCAGCTGCTTTTAAAGCGGCACCTTGGGTTACACCTTGTGCATAACCACTATAGTCTAAAAGCCTTGGATCTACTTGTGTTCCTGCTTGAAATCCCATATTAACTTATCTTTGTATCCATCCATTTTCGGATGATGTTCTTTAACTTAGGTTTGTTTGAAATAAATCGAGCAAATCTCTCGCCATGTTTCATATATAGGTTTCTAAACCAAGATGGGGATTCAATAAGCATCCATTGTCTAAATGCTAACCATCGAGGATTCCCTATACCATAGACCTCTCTAGCAACCCAACATCCAAGTATTGAACCAATCATTCCATATCTACCAGCAGTTTCAGTTGCACGAGCTTGTGCTTGTGCGCCCATCAGATTCATGTTCTGAGATCTTTGTTGCATAGCCAAATTGATTCCTTGATTAGGATCAAATAATTGTGGACCTGCTTGTTGACCTGCTAACTGATATGCTTGACCATAAAGTTGTGAACCCATTTGTGTGGATTGTGCAGGTCTTCCAAATAAAAATTGTGATGGGTCTCCACCAATCGCTCTAGCTTGTTGAAAGCCCATGCCTCCAGCTTGTCTAGCTTCTGCTCTAAGTTGCGCCCTAGATGCCTCTCTTCCAAGTAATTCACCAGCTATAGTAGAAGCATCGCCTACTCTACCACGAGATACACCAGCCATTCTAGCGGCTTGTTCTGCTTCTCTAGCTCTTTCAGGTGATAGCATACCCTCTGATTCTGCATATAATCTTTCTGCTTGTTGAGCTTGGAGATCAGCCATTCTAGCAGCTTTAGGATCAGCATCTCTAAGTGCTTGTGTAACTTGTCCACCTAATGTTCCAAGCATTGCTACTTCTCTCTCTTTAGCAGCTTTTTCTATAGGAGCAAATTCTTCTGATGCTCTTCTTTGTAACTCTATCAAACCTGGTTGACCATCAGTGCCAAATAATGCAGCTTCTTGATCTGCTAATTCAAGTTGTTGAAATTGTGGTCTAAATCTCGCTTCAGCACCAAGTAGTTTTTCTTGCAATGCAGGATCACCAATTGCATTTATGTAATCCGTAATCGCCTCTCCTGGAGAGATCGGATCTGGTTGCTCTATAACTGTTTTTCCTTTTCCCATTATATTCTACTTAATTTTTTTAAAAACTTCTGTGGATACTCTACCCTTTCTGGATGACCATTTTTCTGCCTAATGCTAATAATTTTTTTATCTGATATTTCTTTGTTCTTGCTTAGTAAATCAATCGCTAATTTTTGCATAATATCTCTATTATCAGCAAATAAAAATGCTAAAAAAACCGTATCTGCATTGTCTCTATCTTCCTCCCAATTTTTAATAAAGTCCCAACCATCGTCATAATTACAATTATACCACATATGAACACCCACAACTTCATCACCTTCATACACTACCGATATTGTATCTTTAGCTAAGTGATATGCTACCATTGTGGTTATGACATCTTTATCCCAATCATCAAATACTTTTCCATTTTCCTTTCTTATACAATATCCCACTATGTCTTTTACTTTTTTAGGTACTCCATATATTTTTAACCAATCACGAACAATACTCGCTTTCATGTTATACTGCTACTAATGTAATATATCCTCCCCCAACTTCACAAAAATTATTATCTCCTGTAATCTGTATTGATAGATAGTTTGTGTCAGTTGCTGTAACATCAGTTATATCTATAGTAGTTGTGGTCATAGAGGTGCGGGTAGTGGTATCAGACCCTTTACTAGTAGCAGTAGTCCTATCTAAAATCTCACTTTCATATACAGTAATGTCTGTTCTTTGATTGCGAAGCACTACTTCAGTTGCCTTATAACCACTAGGAATATCATATGAGGCAACTGCCGTTTGTCCCAATGTCTGTGTAAATTTCTTACCATTATGAGCGCTGGTATCCCCAAAATCTCTTGGTAGTATTTTTATTCTAAGTCTATTATTAGGTGTACCTAGATTGACTTGAGCATCAACATATTTAGTATTAGCTATTTTGGTTGAGTTATCACTAGCTGTTTGGTCAGCACACTTAACACCATCTTGTAATGTAGTAGAACTAAGTATCATGCTTCCTTCTACTGCATTGGCTGCAATGGTTACTGCGCCATCATTTGCCATACTAACATCGCCACCAAGTGCTGCTGCAGTAAAACCAGTACCATCACCAATAAGTATTTGTGTATCAGCTACTGCCTTTGCGGATACTGAACCAGTTGAGTTATCATCTCTAACTAATACGGTATTAGCCGCAACCTGTTGCAACTTAGAGAATGTTACACCATCACTTGTACCTGTACTATCCTTAAGTTGAATCTTTGCTCCACTACTCCCGGTGTCTATCTGAAATGATGTTGAATCAATAGAGTCAGTAGATATTTTTGCATTGTTTACAGCATCATTTAAACTGCTTGCTGTTACTTGGTTTCCTGTACTGAATGTATTACCTGTTATGAATCTTGCCATTATGTTGCTGGGTTAGTTGATCTAAATGTTTGAGTAGCTGATGTTTTAATTGTTTTGATTTTGGGTCTACCTAAAGTATTTTCTATTTGAAACTGAGCGCCATAAGCCCTTTTATTTCCTATTCTACCACGAAGTGCAACATCTTCACCTGCCGGGATATTGCTTCCATTGTTAAATGAGCTTGCATTTCCTAGTAATGAACCGCTATCCGTGAGTTCTAAATCAATATTTTCTGTTTGTAATTTAATACTAAAATCAGATGCAGTCTGTGTCGAACTCTCTGCTTGTATTGCAAAAGTATTATATTTCTTTCTACCTATATCATTGAAAGTATACATTCTTGTTTTAGCTAAACCTAAAATTGGGTCTGCTACCGCTGATCCTCCTACAGTAGTAATTGTTACATCACTGCCTGTTAAAGCCTCATCGGAAAAATTGGCATCATCTCCAGCTATTAAATGTATACCACCATCTATATTTGTAGAATAAACACCCCTCTTTGATCCCATGCCTGCGACTATCAAATTAGTGTAGTGAAAGTTAGCTGATGAATTAATTTTATCTTCTGACTCCCATTGTCTTGTTAGGAAATTGTACACTAAAATGTGACTATTGAAATCATTGCCATCAAGTGGGACTGCTAAATAATATCTATTATCAAAATAAACTCCTACTGCTTTATCAGCAGCATCTTGATTTATCCTATCTATTGTTGCTGCTATAGGCTCTGATAGTGGAGTTTGTGTGCCGCGAAGATTGTATTCATCTAAGAACTCTAAACTATACACACCATCGTCTGATAAGAAAAATACATTTTTACCAACTTGTGCGATAGATTTTCTAGATAAACAACCAATCTCATTAGTTAAAAGTTGAGTTGTAGCATTAGGGGGATTGACTGTGTTGGATACCCTATATATACTATTTTTATTAAACACTAATATCGAGTCTTCTGTAAATGAAACAACACCTACAGTAAAATCACTAGCACCTGCATTAAATCTAAATGAAGCATATATCTTATCATATGTATTTGAATCTAATATATCTGATACAATAAGTTCATCAAATACTTTTCTTGATGTAATTGTTGCACTACCAGAACTACCAGATTGGTCGAACTGATATGGTACTATAAGTCTTCTTTGGTGCAGAATACCAAACTCTGGGCAGGGCATATGTATAAATCCTAGTCCTTGTGAAACTGCTTTTGTAAATTTGGGATAAGTGCTTACTGCTGAATCTGCGACATCTGCTACAGTATCATCAAAAAAAGTAAATGTATCAGGAGAAGCACTTGTTACTTCGGCTATTGTAAATGAAGCATTTAAAGTTAAACCACTATCTCCAACTGTAGTGCATTTAATTGAATCCCCAACGGAGTATCCATGATTTTCTAATCCAACTACTACCTTACCCGCAACTGCATCAAAAACAGTAGAAGTTTGTGTAGCATTAGCAGCATAATCTCCATTTGATACTTTGTTTATTGTTGGACTGCTTGTAATATTATTGGCTGCTAAGTCTACCTCTAATGCTATGTCTCCTTTTCTGAAAATGATAACTTTGTTAAATGCTTGTATCATTTCAACTTCTGAAGTTACTGTTATTCCAGATCCATAATTTAATGTATATGTTTGTATGCTTGAGTTTGATGTGTTGAATGTGCTTGTTTGAACAGCTATAACTGAGGTATTAGTAGCCATCAGTATGTAACTCTGATTGTCATTTGAGTTAGGATCAGAAAAAACACATGAACCATATACTTTGTTTACTGCCCCATCATTTAAGATTGGATACTTAACAGTTACAGAAGCATCGGCTGCTCCAGTAAAACTCCCTGTTACAGTTAATTCATTTGTATCTGTTTTTGTATATGGATGGTCTGAGTCATTTGGGTCAGGATTTGAAATCCCAGATACATTAGATAGATTGATAGTACCACTACTTGCATACAAACTTCCAGTTATATTTGTTATAACCAAATTGCCACTCTCAGTATCAGGATCAGCTATTGATGCATCTGTATCGTCTGCTGCTAAAGTAAAAGGTAAAACTAATGCATCAACACCAGTTCCTATAGGTGCTGATTTTATATCAGTTCCATTTCTTATATTCCATTCACCATTGCGATCAACTCTACCATTTTCACTTTTTTCTAATACCCCTATTGGTAATTGATCTGGGCGCAAACGATTATTGTATCCTATGAATCCTGAATCAAGATCTTGTAGGGTACGATCATCTTTAGAGCCATATGTTTCATATCTTGGCATTTATTGCAAATAAACTATTTTACTTTTTTCTAAATCCTCTTCCAGGGTCTGTTTTGAATTTAATAAAAGCTGACTTACCTCTCATAATAGTTCTTCCACCTTTACCAGAAAATTTTAATTTCTTAGAAGGAGTTTTCTTAATATCTTCTTTCTTGGTAGAAGTATTAGATGAAGGGGTAGTGTTAGTAGTAGTTTTATTAGTAGTAGTTTTATTTTTACTTTTGGTATTTTTACTTTCACTACCACCACCAAGCGCTTTATCAAGAATAGCAGATCCTCCCTCATACACTAAGATAGTCTTAAGTGCGCCTGTACCTTTACCTTTACCTTTGTTTCTTCCTCTCTTAAGCCTAGCTCTAGCTTGTCTGCGCCTTTCTGCTTGAGTAAACTTAGTAGCAGCATCTTTTTTAGGAGTAGTCTTCTTAGTAGGAGTAGTCTTCTTAGTAGGAGTAATTGTCTTTTTCTTAGGAGTCGTAGTTTTCTTAGGAGTAGTAGCCTTAGGTTTTGGGCTAGATGTATTCTTAGGTCTAGTTTTTGATTTAACAGGTTGAGTAGTCTTGGTCTTAGGAGTAGTGCTACGAGTAGTAGCTCTAGTCTTGGGCCTAGTCTTTGATTTCTTAGGTTTTACTGGGACACTTGATGTAGTTTTTGTTTTAGGTTTAGCTTTAACTTTAGGTTTAACTTTACCTTTAGGTTTAATTAATTTACCCCCTAAACCAATTCCTGTTCTTAAGGTTTTTGCTGTTCTTAGCCCAGCTAAAAGCTTTCCTGCTCCTAATATTAATGGTGCTGCCATAATTATCCTCTCTTTGTTTTTCTTTGTAACTTTTTAAGAGTTGATTTTGCACCTATGTTTTTAGGTGTACCCTTAATTGGTTTTAAGTTTTTACTTGGTGTAGCTTTAGCTTTTCGCTTAGGTGTAGCTTTAGCTTTAGCTTTTCGCTTACTAATTCTTTTTGCCATCTTCATGGCTGCTTGTGTTCCAAATCTTACTAGCATTTTATTTATTTCTCCTTTTTATCATTGTGAATATTAATACTGCAAAACCAGCAAGTAGAGCATATGTTGATGGCTCTGGCACTGTAAGTTCCGCAGATAGCCTATAGTCTACTTCATCCCAATTATATTGGACTCCTTCGTAAAGTAAACCATCGTACTCATATCTTGCCCATTCTGGCAATGATGGTACATAAAAGTAATTTAAATCAGAATTAATACTAATACTTGGATTCCATTCTGGTTCTATGATTAATTCTATTATTTCGGGGTATTCTGTTTCGTGGCTCATTTTTTAAATAAAGATGTAAATATTGATGCGAATTCTTTGAAAAATTTTTTAATGAAGTTATCTTTTGGTAAGAACATCATTATAATAGATATTATACCAATGTATGCAAATGCCATAGCCATCAGGTCATCTTTGTAATTATCTATTATATAACTTATCATTGTGTTGGAGATACTGTACTATGAGGTTTTATGTCATCTATTGCTGCTATGCTGTCACTAATTGGAGTCTTGACAAAAGGAATCTCAGATGTAGAGTTTGGGGATGTCTTGGTCGATGATTGAGTTTCTTGCACATCTGCACCTGTTTGTTTTGGGGATTGTTCTTGTGTATCTTCTGTGGTTGATTTCTCGGATTCTGTAGATGATTTATCTTGTTCTGCTTCTTTTTGGTCTGTATCTGATTTCTCTTCTGTAGATGATTTACTTTGTTCTGCTTCTGATTCTCCTTTTTCTGATTCAGCTTCCGTTTGTTCTGATTCAGCATCGGAAGGACTATCGGAGGCGCTATCTTGTGAAGAAGAAGAGGATTCTGGTGTATTGCCCTCTTCAGAAGAAGATGATCCAGAAGTCGATTGTGGTTCGGAAACCTCGACCTTAGTTTCTACTGACTCAACGAAGTCTGTAGCCTCTGCTATTTGTTCAGCAATTACTTGTTGACCCCAAACATTTAAGGACTGAAAATCAATCATGTTATCAAAGAATTGTGGTATCTCAAATCTTTCTTCTACCACATCATTTGCAACCTCTGCTACAAAGATCTCAGTCCTAGCTTTAGCTATATCTACTTGTGTAACTGCGGCAGTAGATACTGCAACAGTGCCAGCAGTCCCAAGTTGAGTTACTTGAGTTACTACAGGCAAATCCTTGATTCTTTCAATTAACGATTTTTTAAGAGCTTTAGCGCCTTCTCTAGCAGACTCTTCAGCTTGCTTAATACTTTCTTTAATGTCTGAGGAATCAATAGTAGAACTTGTTTCGCCAAGCACTTCAGTGATTGAATCCCTGAGAGTTTGCAGTTCTTTTCTTGCTTTCCTTTTATCCATTTACATTTACAACTCATAATTATTTACTTACTGCTGCTGATCCGAAATAAAATGAAATGATGCTTATTATCGCAGTCTTAATTTCACCTAATATAACATATCCATGTAAAGTCTCATAGTTTGTACCTTTAATAAAACCAAACCATTTACTATACTCAGAAGCTACAGTAACTCCCTCTTCACTATGTGCTAATATGAATGGAGCTATAACCACACCAAATAACACTGTTAATACTATAATTCGTCTTGTCCAAGCACCAAAGGAATCTACCCTTTTTGCTGCTGCATCTGCACTTTCATCTGATGCTTTTTGTTTTTTAATCAAGCCTTCGGTAATTGCTGCTTGATTTTGAACCATTGTTCCAACTAGCTTAAATATAAAGCCTGAGAACCCACCTCCTAGCATTGCTATTAATTCTGTACTCATACTTCTAACTCCTCTCTATCTGGGAAGTCACGATAATCTTTAGTCATGTATGACTCTTTATCTTCTTCTGATCTATTATCACTAAGTCCTAACTGTGTTCTTTTTTCAGCTATTGCTTTTTGAATTTTTTTTGCAGGTTTTTGTATTTTTGCTCTGGCTTTTTTTAAGGCTTTAACTCCTTGTGCTATCTTGCTCATAATTTCCTCCTGTGTTGATATGGTATTTTTTTGCTACTTGTTTTTGTTCGTTTAAATTTTGCTTTCTCTGCCGAAGACATTTCTGATTGAGTCTTTGGAGTTTTTGAGCTAATTCTCTTCGATGGTCTACAAGCTGGATATCCTCTGCTACTTCCTTTTGCTGATTTTCTTCCACAAGGTTTACCTGTTTTTACATCTACCCATTTCTCTTGATGCCATCTTCTTAGACTCATACCTTCTTTCTCTTACTATACCCAGGGGCAGTTTTCTTTTTTCCTCCAGGACCCTTTACTTGTCCTTTACATACACGAACTGCATATGAGTTAGCATAAGCTGATGGGTATACATCATACTTTCTTTTGGCTGCTGCCTTACCTCTTGGACATAATTTACCCATTACACTTTTCTCCTTCTTAATACTTTAAAGTCAGCGCCTGTTATTTTGTTTCTTGGATGCGCCACACGAGCAATTTTTTTTTGTTTTTGACTTAGTTTTTTTTTCATAGATTAACACTTCCACCTTCTAAGTGCTAATGCCTTGCGAGTAGGTCTACCTTTTTTGTCTCTCATAGGACCTTTTACACCAGACATTCTAGCACAAAATGATTTCTTTCTTGCCTTAGCCTTACCTTTAGGATTCTTAGAAGTAACTGGTGGTTTTAAATTAGCACCAGTCTTGCGCTTGAAATAAGCACGACCTGCCGCAGTTAAACCGCCTTTTTTACTTTTGTGAATCTTTCTCATTAAATTCTTTTAGTAGTTTAAGAATTGATAGGACTAAAAATACCATTGTAGCACACCCTACAACCATGCTAATTAGTTGATTAATCTCCTGTAATCCTAAACAAGCAAAAAAACCTGCTGATCCCATTGCTACTCTTGCAGTCATTTCTTCCATTTTATTATGTTTTAAATTTTACTGATGTTTTAAGTGAACTAATTTCATCATCTGTTAAATGGCTATAATGAATAATATTTAATGCCCACTTTCCATTAGATAATTCTAGTGGGTAAGTTTTATATCGAGTAGCTCCATCTCCTCTAAAATATGGCAAGTTACAAGCAGATCCTTCAGCTTCAGCACGATCTAGTGCTGATTCAAAATCATCAAATACTAAATATCCTACTATTGGCTCTCCTTCTTCTGTGTTCATATTAATAAATAGTATAATAATTGTTTATTTCTTGTCTAATGTCAGCAATATCTGACTCTATATCTGAATCAAATATAATAACCTCATCTACTTTACCAATTGCACTTCTATCCCTTCTTACCGTATTGCCAAAGTTAGAAGCCATAATTCTTAAATCATCGGCACTATCAGTAAGAACTAATGTATCATTATTAGATACTGGAGTAGCATTATTGGCATAAGCCTTTAGTGTATGATCTCCGTCACCATCTGGTCCTACACAAGTTCCAGCAACTGAAATTCTATCTCCCGGAGTGTAGCTAATGGTTGGAGCACCAGAATTTACGGTAGCACTGCCGCTAGTTTCATTGTTAAGAGAAAATGAGTCAGAGCTTAAAGTAACATTTAAGCCAATAGTGCCTTGATTTAATGTAGGAACATTTCTATTTGCACCAATTAATGTTGCAAGTTGTGTTGTAGTATAAGCATCATCTACTTTTCCTACCCAAATTAAACCAAAATTATTACCCAAGTCCGTAGTTTGAATATCATCAATTACTAAATTTCTAGCATTAGGTTCAGATCCCCCAACTATTTCTTGCATAAAGACTCCAGTAAAAGCTCCATCGCTTATAATAAGAGGCTGAAGGGATGCACTTGTCTGTGTGGCATTTTTACCATTACCACTTTGGTCGTACCAAGTATCTACGAATCCATTTATGTTTTGACCAGTAAAAGCATTTACAGTTCCAACTTTTGTAGCATTGGCAGCTGTGCCACTACCAGTATCTAGCCAATTGCTATTGTCTGCGCCATCACCAGCAAAAATATGCTCACCACTATTTATATTAATATTTAATAAAGCTCCAGTAGTCCTAAAGCCTATTCTGTTGATTGTAAAATCGTCTGTATCGCTACTAGTTTTAGTAGCTACAGCAGCTCCATCAATAGTTAGTGTATAATTGCCAGAACCATCTCTAGCAAAAATCATACTATACTTACGATATAATTCAAGAGGTGTAGATAAAGCAGAAAATACTCTTACCCCAGAAGCTACTCTAAATTTGCACTCATTAGCTTTTGTAAAAGTGAGTAAATCATCTCCATTAGTATCTTGAAATATCCTAGTATCGTTAGTGTGAAAAGCATCAGCGGTAAACACTACATCAAAAGATATTGTAAAAGCTCCACTTAATGTAATACTAGTGTTGAAATAATTATTCGTACTACCACCAGGGAAATGGGCAGCATTATTATATAAATCTAATATATCTTGACCTATAACAAATTGTTCCACTCCTCCAGATTCTATAGCACTAGCTGAGAAATCGTCTGTTGCATCATCTCTAGGTCTACGAACCGTTACAACTCTGCTGTTCATTGCACCAATGTCTCTCAATGAATAAGCAGCCGCAGCACCACCAAATCTACGAGCTATTCCTAGATCTGTATATTCTCCACTAGAACCAGAAAGTAGATTCCATCCACCACCCAAGTTACCCTTAAGTTGACTAGAGCCTGATGCTAGTTTCTCTGAAGACATTATTAGTTAGTAAATTCAGATGATTGTATAACAGAAGTTGTAGAACCAGTTCTTACAAATTTAGCATCCTCTGCGGCTTTTTTACTCCATGTATAAGAGCGACCTGCATAGAGTCTGTGACCATAATTTGCATTAGGAGTAGTTCCATCGTATGTTACAAATGCATCTGCATCTTGTACATCTATTACAACAAACTTTGTTAATGAATCAAATGTAGTTGCTCCAGCAGTGTTACTACCATCATTAATTGTAGAGTCAGCAAGTATTGTGTGAGCAGCACTTGTGCTATCTACCTCCATTTTCCTGATTGTAGTTCCCTGTGTAGGATTTGGGTATAAGTTAGTTACGAATGAATTAGGCATGATTATCTAAGTGTTCTATTGATATGAGTGGATATTTTCCGATTTAGAGAATTGTTATTATTTATTATATCAATTCGTTCAAGCTCTGATGCGAGGAACAAATCTGCTTTTTGTTCTTCCATGTCTGCTTTATCTAGCTGACCATCCATTCTAAGGAAATCGGCATACACAGAATGAGCTGTATAATTAAAAAATTCTGATGGGATTTGAGACCCAGATGTAAGAGAAGATATAACAACACCAGTTGTTTGATCTACTATGGGTTTTTTGTAAGTAACATAAACCTCGTCAAGATTTTCTGCATTAAGAACATTTGCTCCATTACTATCTACATAAAAATCATATTCTGTAGCAGATCTATTTAGAAATGATCTGTCTTTATGTATTCTCATGAAATCATTAATTTTTTGTTTTGATTGTCTAGTATCACCAGAACTAGTGTAATCATGTGTTTCATCATATAGAACCACTTGTGCAGCGGATGTTCTTAATGTGCCACCTAAATTTGAAACATCGCCCCAATCTAATACATCTGCGGGTGAAGCTCTATTTTCGGTATCTTGTTGTGTAGCGAATGTAATGCCACCTGAAAGAGTCACTACTTCTGTGGATAAATTA
>Ga0209232_1000202_pt1 | contig 37757 bp, 44 predicted proteins | sample ETNvirenome_2_60_FD_184066 | JGI IMG/M metagenome (GOLD analysis project Ga0209232, IMG submission 184066) | Marine viral communities from the Pacific Ocean - ETNP_2_60 (SPAdes) (version 2) | ecosystem: Environmental > Aquatic > Marine > Oceanic | place: Pacific Ocean | collected 2013-06-22
TCAAACGCAGCACCAGAGCAAGACCAATACAACATGGGTATTGAGAAAGTTGGAACATTATCAGGAAGATTTACTGTATATAGAGACCCTTACTTCCCAGCTAACCAAGTGTTACTAGGACATAAAGGAACATCTTTATTGGATACTGGGTACGTTTACGCACCGTATGTACCATTACAGTTAACTCCAACAATGTACAACCCATTCAACTTTACACCAATCAAAGGTATCATGACTAGATACGCTAAGAAAATGGTGAACAATAGATTCTATGGAAGAATCACTGTTGATGGTGTTAGAACATTTGATGTAAGAGAATTGAAAAGATTCTAATAACTGAATAAGTTATATATAAAAGAAGCCCTCTTTATGAGGGCTTTTTTTTATGCAGTGATATTTATAATAAAAACGCTTATGAACTTCTTTAAAAACATGTTAAGTAGTGAAGGTAAAGTCTCTAGTAAGAGATTTGTTACTTTCGTATGTCTTCTCTTTATGTTAATTGGTTACACAGCAAATCTTTTTTGGGATTTCACAATTGACAATAATTTATTCGAGTCTTTACAATGGATTGTAATGGCAGGTCTTGGTTTTACAGCTGCAGAAAATTTCTCACCGAAAGATGAGGTTGTTGTGGAAGAAGAACCAGAACCAACTAGAACAACTGTAACTCATGAATATGATTATGATGAGGAAGATATCTAAAAAACAAAAACCACTCTTTTGAGTGGTTTTTTTACATCCTTTTTTAATTAACTGTTATCTAACAGTCACAACAAGTACAGTCACATTTAGTCCCACACTTACAAATTTCACAATCACACATAATTTTTAATTTTTAAAGTTTTATTTATTAACCTTTAGACGCATGATAACCATCTAAGATTTCTTCACAGTGTGCTTTACTATCACATTTTTTCCACACACCACCTTTTTTGTTATTTAATATAACCCAGCCAGAACCTCTTTTTTTAATACAACCAGAACCACCTTCTGATTCTGCACATCCTTTACCTGTTGATTCAGTTAAGTTTTTTTTAAGTCTAGAAATAAGTTTGGATTCTTCTAAACCCTCCATCCAGGCATCTTCATTATCTGACCCTGGTTGGTCAGTAACATTAACGTTAAGTTGTTCTTCTTCACCATCATCCTCCTCGATATCTTCTTTTTCTAATAAATCTTTATATTTCGCGGTAGGAGTGTCCATCATTCCTAAATTTTGTGCATTACCATTACTTAGATTTTCTTTGACTAATTTTTCTATTAAATCTATTAACTCACCTTCTGTCATTCTTATTTTTTTCATATTTGATTAACTATTTGAAATTTTATTACTTTCCTATAAGTATCTACTTGTTGGTTAGAAGTCGCTTTGATATCTAAGTGATACTCGTTTGGAATTAACCAACCCGTATCCAATAAGAAATAATTATGGGTAAAAGTTCTATTTATAGGAGTCCACGGAATAACCTCAACTTCTGTGGTACCTTGTTTAACGTATAATCTGTAATCTATATTATCCACCAACACTTGTTGGTCAACAGTATAAGGTACTCTTGTAGATACAAAAACCTTTCTCGTATCACCATTTGTTATTTTTTCATCTTCTTTAATGCCAGATACAGAATAACCGTAAACCTTAGGTTCACCAGCAGTAGAACCTATACTAAATCCATTATCGTAAATAATAAATTCATTTTCCACATTAGGTTGGAAGTTTCCATTAATTGAAATGTTAGACCATATATCTTCATATAGTACAGGTGCGTTTTGTGGTATAGCGGACACAGTCAAGTCTATATAGTAAACACCACATGTTAAAGTACTAGAAGTTAAAACATTAGTTGCTACACCATTACAATCTCTAATTGTAACTACAGGAAGAAAATCTAAACATATAGGATTTCCATTATGGTCATAAACATATAAAAATAATCTATTTTCTACACCTAAATTAAAATTACTTCTACTATCATTAATATAATCATCATAATAAGTTTCCAGGTAAGGTTCAAAAAAAGTTTGAGTATACTTAGTGAAGAATCCTACAGAATAAGCTTCAGTAAGTCCAGTTAAATGTTCAAACTCGGGTATAAAAGCGATACCATATGTATTAGCTGACGTAGTTGTGGTAGAAGCTGTCAATAATGTATTTATTTCATCGGTTAAAGCATTAGAATTAAAATTAATATTTTCATTACCATTATCAAATTTTTGGGTAGCTAATACTGTGTAGGTCACCGGAGCTGTATTAATATAAACCCCAGGAAAAACCCAATTATTTAAAGTTGTAGATGAAAACCAATTACTTGGTCGTTTAGAATAAGTAAGGTCATATTCTGGAGCAAATTGACCATCAGGTACTTGAAAATCGTACCCAACACCTTCATCCCACGAATCACCCGAAACAGCTTTGAACAACATCAATTCAAAGGATGTTGCTCTCCTAGTATCTGTTATTAAAACTTTATCGTTTAACAGAGTCTCATCAAAATTAGAAGTATTTACCATTTTTATTGAATGGGTAGTCGCTGTAGATGCGGTTAAATTTAAACAACAGCTATCAATCTTGTGTTTTAAATCAGTTAAATCTAAATCAAATATAAATCTACTAAAACCCTGTACTACAGTTGGTGTAAATCCAGTTTTACCATTACAGGTATTACCTGTTAGTAATGGGGTGTAGACACAATCTTTTTTTACGTTCTTACCATAAAATAATTGTGTTACAGGGTTTTTAGCTGTGTTAACCAAACTATTTGCGACAATAGTATTATTTTTACTGAAATATGACCTGTGTATAGACATTAAATTCTTTTTATTATAAATATCTAGTTAATCCTTATATTTTGATTTAAGATTTTAGACGGTGCTTCTAATAACATTCCGTTCATTTCACTAACCGTAGAACCACCGTGTGCGGTAGGTACCGGAGCCATCCCAGGAAACGCGTGAGTATGGTTAGAGGTAAATTCGACAATTTTTTCCAATAATTTTAATAATTCCTCACCCCTTACTAATGAGTTTGTTTGGTTATCTATAGTTTCTACAAATTTTCTTTGTGAAATACCATAATTAGTATCTAAAGTTATCTTACCTAATTCTGTAGAATGGTGAGAAATTAAATATATTTTTTCTGATGCAGCGGTGATAAAACCCTGTTGCATTCCTTCATTTAATTTTATTACACTTTTAGTAACATCTTTTTCTTCTGGTTTAGGTTCTCTTTCAGCTGAATCTTCTGTATATGCAAGACCATAAGCTTCAGTCTCTACACCATCTAGTTTGATTAATTCTTTTAGTTGACCTAGGTTACTTTGTAAACCAGCCCACCCCGCAACTGCTGGAGCTGGTTGAGCACCATCCATTAAAATTTTAGTACTTTTTACCGGTCTATAGTATAAAGGGTGTATTCTTTGCAAATAATCCCCCACTCCACTAGCTTTATTTAAGTTAACATTTGGGTTAAAAGTTTTTGTGGTGATAGCACCAGGAATATCTAGTGGTTTTATAAATTCACTCCACCTACCTTTATCTACTTGGTCTATATAATCATTAATTAATAAACCTAAAGTTTGCATATCAGGAATACCAATAAAGTTAAGTCTTGATACCTGGTTTAATGATACAGGAGTTCCCACAAAAGTAGTGTATACTATTTCTGTTTCCGGACCAAAATCACCAGCCATAAAAACATTTTCTTGACTATCAGCCATTGGCATTTTATATAGGGTGATATAACCATTAAGAGAACCACCACTTAAAGCCACAAAATCTATATAATATTCTATTAATGTAGCTAAAGGACTATCCGGTGTTATTGTTTCTTTTGTGGTTTCTTGTTGTGCAAACATCGTATCTTCATGATAGTTTAATTGTATCATGGTTTGATAAGGGTTGGATGTTGGCTTAGATTTTAAACCACCCTCGTACTTTAGTTTTCCAGCACGTATTAGTATTTGGGGATAAGTATCAATTGTTGGTGGTATTGTAAAGGGAGGATAAATTTTATCTTTCATACCTAAAATAATATCCGTATTTTCTCTACCTACGATACTAACATCATCTGGATTTGCAAAACTACCTTTACCTTCTTCTTCTGGTTGTCCTTGTGGGTTAATTTTAGGTTCACTATTTTGCCCTATAGGGGCAAAAGGTAGAGTACCCTTATCCTGTTTTCCTTGTTGTGTGTTTTGAAAACCATGTTCATAACTATCATTTTCTATATAACCTTCTTCTGAAATATAAGGACCAATATATTCTTCTTGTGAATTACCTTTAGCTATTTCTGATTTTAATAATTTTATACCTTCATTAACTTTAGGTACTACATTAATATGGAGAGGAAGAAAAGGTCCATATACATAAGGGTCTTTTTTACCCCACGGGGTATATAAATTTGAATTAGCTGCTTCTATATCCCTATCTTTAATATATTGTTCGGGATTAGTAATTTTAGCTTCAGTCATATCAGAACCAAAAGGTTTGACCGCTCTTATTCTTCCCGCACGTTTAGGGTCTTGGTTATTTACACACACGGCATACTCTGTTATTTTAGAGTATTGAATACCCGCACTTGCATCTAACTGATAACTATCTTTTTCAGCCATTAGATTTTCTCTTTTTTATTTCGTTATTCAACATATTAAATTTTTTCTCAACATCCTCTATATGTAAAGTTAAATCGATAAGTATTTGTTTAGTTTTATCAAATTCTTTTTTTAAAACTTGCATAACATCCAGTATCTCTTTATTAGGTTTGTTTTTATAATCTTTAAAAAATTCTTGCATAATATTAAATTTAATAAGGTATACTATTAACTTGGGTAAATGGTTTTATTATCCCAGGGCCTAGAGGGTGTATTACTTGACCATTCATAATAACACCAGCCGACGCACCATTATCCGCTTGTTCTTCTTGTTGAGATTCATTTAATGCTGTTATAAATTCAGTTACTCTGTTAGGACTACCGTCTGGTAAGTCACCTATGGGTAAACCTAAACCTAACATTTTATTTATCATTTTCTCTGTAGCTCCTAAAGCACTGGTTCCTGGTCGTAATTTTGCTGCTGCTAATAAGAATGGAGGTACCCCAAACGGTATATCAGGCATGTTAGCAGCCAATATCCCTAAGATTAGGTTGTAAATTTCTTGACAACTTTTGGCTTCCTGTAAACCAATTATCAAAGGAAGTAAAATATCTAGTAATTTTCTAATTATTCTTATTTTTTTCTTAGTTTTCTCATCCAACTTACGTTTTATAAAGTCTTGTATCATTCTAAGAAGAATTTGTTTTAAAATAGCTAATATTCTTCTTGCAACTGCCGCCAAAAATTCTTTAACCACTCGTATAAGTACTCTTTTGAATATTTTCATCCACACATCTAAAGAATTAGTAAGTACAGTATTTTCATTTAACATTTTAGCGGTCATAACTATTGGTAGGATACCTTTTGGATTTAAAATACAATACGTAAGTATTTGGGGTAATTTTTTAATTAGAGTTTCTTTAAAATCTATTTCAACTGGTAAAGCTATTTCACCTAGACTTATCTCCATCCCATATTTCTTTGCGGAAGAAGAGGCCAATCGAGACAACACCAAATCAAAAGACTTTAATTCTTCGTCTTGAGTGAGTGAGGCCAATATCTCTTCCACTCCTTCATCAACTATCGTATTATCAATTGGAATGTCTAAGGACCCACAACTTTGCAAAGTAAGAACATTTTGAGACTTCCTTTGGGTCTCTAAATTAATAGCCCTTTCTTCTTCGACGGTAAACTCAAAGAAACTATCATCATCATATAATTCTGATTGAAAAGCAAGTGAATCGGTGGAGGTTTCCATATCCATCCCATCACAAGATTCTAATATATTATTTATCCCAGCCATAAATTTATTCAAACCTAATAGGTCCTCTACACTAAAGTTCTTATTTCTAACACTCATAAAACCACTAAGAATCTCTAAAATAGCAGCCAATAAATTTTGAGTCTCTATCAATTTTACATTACCAAAATAATCCTTTAAAAATTCTACAAAAGTAAATTTAGTTCCTGGATGTGGTCCAGGTGGTGCAATACCATTACCTGGTGCTACTATGTAATTATCACCTGAATTTGGGTAATTCGCATCTTTATAGTAAGGAAATATATAAAATATACCCCCAGTAGCTTTTATATCGAATAAAGGTCTTCCACTTGCTCCATAAACTGTTTGTATATTTCCGGGAGTACCATTAACAAAGGAGGCACCATTATTGAATACTATGTCTCTCAGTAATCTATTAAGTGGGTATGGTGATTGACCAGGTGGGTAAGTACCCGCAAAATTTGCATCAGCTTCATACATATACCTACCAACCTTACTGTTAGGGTCGTTAAATAATTGTTTTAATAAATCTACATCAGCTATATTTATTTCTATACCATTTGGGTTAGATATCCCGTCACCCACTACAGGAACTAACATATTTAAATCACACCCAAAAGCTTTTATAATCTCTTCATAAAGTATATCGTCAACTCTTGGTAAAACTTCTAAAACCGATTCTCTTATAATTTGATTAAGTGTCCTTAACCAAACATCACTACTCATATCTAAGTGAAATTTTTCACTAAAAGACTTAACTGTAGTTTTAAATTTCCCATCTATAACTTCTTTACCTTTTTTTACCTTTTCTTTTGCAGCTTTAAAGGCTTTGGCCGCTGCCCCTGGTTTGTCTGAATTTTTTTTGGATTTTAATAATTTTAGTAATTCTAATAATAAAGGTAATGGGTTGTTGGTTATTTCCCTAAGAGCTTCAAGAACTTCTTTCCATTCTTCTAAATTTTCACGTTTGACTTTTTTGTCTGTAGCGTCTAGAAAGGCCATCAGACTCTGAACCTTACCAAATATTTCTTTTTGAGTATCAATAGAATCCTGTCTTCCCATGATTATATATTATATGTTAAATTATCATCACTAGATTCTTTGTTTGCTTGTGCTATTAAGTCCTGTAAAGACTCTTTAATTTCACTATCTATGGTTACACTACCACCAGATTGTTCTATATTTTTACTTGTAATAGCGGATATTAATTTAGATAATTGTAATTTTTTATCTATAGAGGAGTCAATTATTTTTTGTTGTTCTTTAAGTACAGGTCCTATTAAAGCCATATCTGCCGCTTCTTTCATAAACCCAATCATTTTATTTTGTATACGAATAGCGGTAGTTCTTTGTTCTACACATTCATTATAGATTTCCTGCATAAGTGCTACAGCACTTTCGTGAGTTAACTTTATTTCTTTTCTCTTTGGTCTAGGCATACCTATAAATATCTAATCACTCATTTAGTACATCTCCTAAAATGGTTTTATATATATTTTTATAAGATTTTAAAGAAGACCTAATTTCTTTAGTTGTTAGACCACTCATTTCTCTTAATTGGTAAAGTATAATGTTTTTATTAAACTTATTTCCTTTACCAGCTATAAAAATAGTTTGGTAATTCTCAAAAACATCTATTAAACAATAACCTATTTTTTCTTCATTTATACTTAACCTATTTTCACTAACAAAAATTTTAATATCAGTAATTAGTTTTTTAATTACCTCATCTACAGGTATGGTATCATCATCAAAAATTTCATAAGCATATTTTTCATTTTGTTCTAAAGAAGAAGAAATATCTTCATACGATATCTTTCTATTCCTATCTCTATTATCTTTCATTATTTGACCCATTAAATAATTTTTACAAATAGTACCAAAATAAGAATAAGCTTTTTTACCTTTCGCGGGTTTAAACTTCTCCATTTTGGTTACTAAAAAAGATAGTGTATCGGTGTGAATATCGGTAAATTCCATACCTGGTCTATAAAGACGATAACGACGAATAATACTCTCAATCATCTTTATTAAAGGGTCCCGTAAAAAATCATTATATACCTTATTTTTTTCATCCCAAGTAGTGGCTGTTAAGAATATCCTAACAGCCTCTTCTTGAGGTGGACCAAAGTATTGTTTAGTTAATGGTTTACGACCCATTTTTATTACGATTCAAAAACTACTTCTCTATCCATTGTAAAAAAGTATTCTTGTTTTGCGGTGTCAACCCAAAACTTAGCTTCATCAGGACTTAACCTCAAGTCCTGGTTAAATTTATAATCCCAGAATAAAGAATTCATTCTTTGATTGGTGTGTTTGTAACCTACTTTAGGTATGGTCATAATTACTGTATCATTGTATGTCGCTCTTAATAAAAACTCATAATTAAAAGTTAATTTCATACTAGATTTCATTCCACCTATTTCTTCAAATTTACTAGTTTTCATAATCATACCACTTACTTGGAAATTTTGATACCTCAAAAGAGTATTGTTATCTAAATAACCTAAATCTTCCGAGAATCCCATAGCCCATAAAGCTTCATTAGTAAAACCAATAAATTGTCCCTTTTCGTCAGTATCTACTACTAGAGGTAAAAATATATCGACTTCCTCGTAATGTTTAACATACTCATCAAATTGTTTGAACCATATATTAGAATATTCATCATCCGATTCTAATATAGAAAAGAATTCACTCTCACAATTTTCTACACCAAAATTTATTTGACCACAAAAACTTGTGTCACCATCATTATAGGCAATTTGAAGCATAGGTAAATCTGATGGTTTTTCCCATTTTTCCATAAATGTTTTAACCTCATCATTGTCAGCAGCGACAACTAATATTTTACCCGGTTTAACTACTGCTTGGGCCATACTTGTAATGGCTTTTGTAAACCATTCATTAAAATTACCAGATACATCATGTACCGGTACAATTACTGTTATATCTTTACTATTCATATTATTAAGAGTTTTCACCAACCGGTGTAAGTTTATTTAGGGCATTTTCTAATTCTGTTATTTTTTCAGTGACTAATTCACTAAAGTAAGATAATACCATTTCTTTTTCTTTTTCAGGTGAGTTTGATTTTACTGTCTCACTCATTTGTGTGTAAAGGTTTTCCGGTACAGAGTCCTCTAACCAGTTCTTTACAAAAGTACTAACAACCTCAACTAACTTAGATTCATCAAAAACCCAAACACCATTTTCATTAGTCATCCAGTCTGGTTTTAAAATGGGTAATGTACCTACTACAGGAGTATTACACATCATCGACTCTAAAGGGAAAGTCCCCCAACCACTTACTCTATCAACCCACACTGACATAAAACATTCACTGAGTGTAGTTGCAAATTCTTCTCTTGGCATATTTCTCATATCTCTAAAACTTATCCACTTAAATTGTGGGTGTTGTAAGTAGAAACTTTTAATTAATTTAAGAGTGTCTCTATGGTCTCTGGTATGTACTGCGATAATTGGTTTTTTAGGTTTTTCGTGTGGTTTAAAGTAATCTGGGATAGAAGGTGTAATTACTTTAGTAGCTAAAGTTGGGAATAATGCTTTTATGTGTTCTTTTTGAGAATCAGTTGTCGTTAAACACTTAGTTACACCATAATTTGGCCAACCAAATCCAGGGTTTAAAGTATCTAAGATATAGTCATAAGCTTGACAAAAAACTATCTTGGTACACGGCATATCTTTTATCTGTTCTAATACATGACCATAAATTTCAGGGACAAATACAAAATCCTGTGGCCCCACTTTTAATTCTCCAGTTTCTATACTTGCGTGAGGTAGATTAGAGTATTCTTCCCCTAACCATTCACCCACTCCTTTGTACTCTGTTTTTTCATAAAGTACACACGCATCAAACCCCGCTTCTACTAGGTATTTAACGTATTGGTAGGTAACAGCTACAGAAGCAATCGCTCTCCCTTCACTATCTTGTGTAAGAAAATAAAACTTACCTTTTTTATCCTTAAGTTTTGTTAAAGATGTTTCTAATATTTTTACTTGTTGTTCCATATATTTAAAGTTTTTTAATTATTTTATATTTTATTAAAGTGTTTAAAGCTAATTTGTTAGGTATTGATAATTTATTTAGTGAGACGACACCTAACTTATCGTCCACATCCTCAACAATATTACATATAGTATCCACCATAGATTTAAAGAACTCAAACTTAGGTAGATTAATTTCTGTAGCCTTATCAACAGTATTGCCGGTTACATATGTTATGTTATCCATAAACTCATCAACATCAAAGTACAATTTTTCATTACCTATATTTAATTGTAAATTACTATTTTTTTTCATATTCTTCTTCTAATAAACCAACAAAAGTTTCTATATCTTTTAAACTTTCGATTTTTAAATCACCCTCCAAAGATTCGTTATAAACCTTATTTAAAATTATTAATTTTTTATCGGCAGGTTTAGACTCTATAATGTCTACATCAGAAGTTATGAAAATATCTGTTAAAGACCATACATAATCTAAATTTTTTATAGAATAAAAAATAATTTCATCAACAACCATACCGTATTTTGCTAAAAACCATAAGGTTGCTGCTTTACCCCTACCAAAATCATCACTAACTAATCTTAACCGATAACCATTAGGTAAATTTTTATACAAGTCCACTAAATGTGATATAATATTAATTTCTGTTTCTTTTGCTTGACCAAATATTTCCATCGGTGCCTCTTCATATAGGAAATCAAAAAGTTCATCCTGGGTTTTAAAATCCACATAATCTAATAAATTAGGGGTGATTATATCATTTTCTAATTCTGTATTATGGTATTTTTCATAGACATTTTGGAATTTACCTAAAACATCTCTTAAAACTTCATTTATACTTATTGTTATGTTCATACTTAAAACTAATTGTTATCTACGATTTTGTAAAGAATCAAACACCCTTTCTATTTTAGCTATTAAAGGATTTCTAACAACATCAGACTTATTAAATTGTACACAACCAATCTCATCTATATCCTGAAAATGGTCCATTAAAAAAGTTAAACCGTTGTGCCCTCTAGAATCTTGTTGTCTTTCATCACCTAAAAATATCATTTTAGAGTCTTTACCTAAACGTGTCATAATAGTTCTTATATTTTCTTGAGATATATTCTGAGCTTCGTCTATGATAATAATTGACCTATCTAAATTTATCCCTCTCATATACGCAATAGGTAATTCTTCTATGGTTTTTAATTCTCTAAGTCTGGAAGTGATAGCTTGACCCACCAACTTCTCAAAGTTATGTACAAAAGAAAACATAAAAGGTTCCATTTTTTCTCTCAGTCCACCCTTCAAGAACCCAATCTCTTCATTTTTTAAAGTTGTTACTGATTTTACAATTACAATCTTTTTGTATTTAGCATAACGTTTAATTAGTTTTAATGCTTCAGCACAAGCTAAATAAGTTTTACCTGTACCAGCAGGACCAGAACAAATTATCACTTCTTTTTCTTTTATAGCGTTCACCAAAGCTTTTTGATTTTCAGTTTTACATTTAACATTTACAGTCATAGTATCTGAAATTCTTTTTTCTTCAGTATTATTTTGATAAATCCATTCTTCTACCTCCATTTGTTCTTCCCTACTTAATTTTTTACTTCTTCTTCCCATTTTTAATAATTTAATAATTTATTTTCTACATGATTCGTAGTTTGTTACAAACCAATTAATTGTTTTCTTTAATCCATCATCCAAACTAGTAAATTTAAAATCAGGTAAATAAGACATTAATTTACTATTATCACTAGGTTTTCTAAATTGACCATCTGGTTTATCATCTTCCCATATAATTTCACCCTTAAAATCCATATGTTTAACTATTAATTTAACTACATCTTTTATTGATACTTCTTCGGATGTAGATAGTATAATTGGTTCTTCCTCATTATAATTTTCTAATACCCATTCAGTCAATTTAGCTACATCTTCTGAATATATAAACTCCCTAAGTGGTTTTCCACTACCCCATATTCTAAAAGGGGTGTTATTTTTTTTCGATAAATAACATTTATGAATTAAGGAAGGTATTACATGCCCATTTTCTAAATTAAAATTGTCTTGTGGTCCGTATATGTTAGTGGGTATTACAGATACATAATTTACATTGTATTGTTCTCTATATGCTCTAATTTGTATATCTGCCATTCTTTTGGCATATGCATACGGATAATTAGAGGTATGAGGTTCACCTAAATGTATTTTTTTTTCGGTTAAAGGATATTCTATATTATCAGGAAAAACACAGGTAGACAAAAAACACACTAGTTTTTGGATACCGTATTTTCTGCAAGATTCTATGACATTTGTATTTATCATAATATTATCATAGAAAAATTCACCTTTTAAATTCATATTGCCCCCTAAACCACCAACTTTTGCAGCACAATGGATAACATTAATGGGTTTATTATTTTGGAATAATTTATCACAAATATGAGGATTACGTAAATCAAACTCACTACCGGTACGTATATCACACTTTATAGGTGAACCAACTAAACCATTACCACCAGTGACCATTAAGGAAGGTCTCTTAACATGTACTTCTCCAACATCTAATATCTCCATGTTACTTTTCATAGTACTCCAACCAATATTCAATCATTTCATCCATCATGTCCCCAAAAGTATATTTAGGTTCCCACGACAAAGTATTTTTTATTTTAGAACAATCACCTTTAAGGTGTTTTAACTCTTCCGGTCTTAAATATTTTTTATCGACAGATACGTATTGGGTCCAATCTAGTTCTAGAGCTGTAAAAACATATTCAACCAAATCTTTAACACTATGAGAAATTCCTGTGGAACACACAAAGTCTTCCGGGATATCATGTTGTAACATTAACCACATAGCTTCTACATAATCTTTAGCGTGACCCCAATCCCTACTAGCATCTAAATTACCTAATTTTAATTCGTTAGATAAACCTAGTTTTATTTTTACAGCTTCCTTTGCGACTTTATTTGTAACGAAATTAGTACCCCTTCTAGGTGATTCGTGATTAAATAAAATGCCGTTCGAAATAAACATATTATAGGAGTTACGGTAGTTTCTACAAATATTATAAGAAAATACTTTAGCACACCCATAAGGGGATACAGGGTCCATAGGTGTGGACTCTCTTTGAAAACCATCATCATCTATATTATTACCAAACATTTCTGAACTACTTGCTTGATAAATTTTAATTTTAGAATCAGTCAATCTAACAGCTTCTAATAAATTTAGAGTACCCAACCCAGTAACTTGAGATGTGTAGATAGGTTGGTCAAAACTAATCCTAACGTGTGATTGTGCAGCTAAATTATATATTTCGTCTGGTACACATTTCTGAATTACACTAATTACGGACGATAAATCTGTTAAGTCCCCATACACCAGATTTAATTTTTTAAATACATTATCAGGGATTCTAGCGGTTTGATTTTCCGCTACAGAATTTCTTTTAAGTATCCCCCATACTTCATATCCTTTTTCTAATAAAAACTCAGCTAGATAAGACCCATCCTGACCATTTATACCTGTTATTAAAGCTACCTTCGACATTTATATACTATTTAATTTTATTATTTCTTCTTTATTTAATTTTTTTCCATTATTAACACAATCCAACAAGTAGGCCTTCATTTTAATATGGTATTGTTCATGAGACATATAAAATGAATCGGGAGAAGTAATGTGTAGATAGTTTAAATTAGGTGTCACGTGAAATTTACCACCATCTAATAACCACAAATAAAGAAGAGCATTAACCTCTACATATTTTATAATATCCTCCCACCCTTTTACAACTGAAATATACTTGTTTTTGTTAACAAAGTAATTACCACCATTAAATAAAGCACCTAAATCCAAAGATAGGTCTGAAGGTTTAGAAAAAGTAGTACCTTCATAACCTATAAAATTAAAAGGACCAAACTGTGAAGGTTGGTATATTGTGTCATCATCCCACTTATCCATATCTAGTAAAGTTTGCACATAGGAGTCTTTAAGTAAATTATCAGAGTCAAATAGAACACACCAGTCATTACTTGCCTTGGTCATCGCTATATATTTGTTGTGGAAAGCACCGACATTAGATTCATTACGATATAGTTTTACGTGTGACTTAGTATCACAAAAATCTTTTAATCTATTAAATATAGAAATTTCCGAACAATCATCATTAATCACCACCTCATCAAATAAAGTAACATTATTAATTAATCTTATAATAGCATCATATCTATTATAATTGGTCAACACTAAACTTATTTTTCCTTTATCCATTATTCTCAATAGCTTTTATAAATTCATCGTAAGTTAATATATAATCATTAATATCATATTCTGTAGAACAAATAACTAATATTTCTGTATTTTTAGTTAGAAATTTTTGGGAATCCCAAACCAAGTAAGGGATTAAAACACCTTCATTCTTATTTAAATTAATTGTTTTAGTATTGTAACCATCATCTAAAAAAACATCTACACTACCTTGGGTACATATTAAATATTGTTCGGTTTTATGGTGAGAATGGTTACCTCTCACACAACCTACAGGTACATCATTTACAACAAATATTCTTTTAGGTTTAAAAGGAATCAAATCCAAACTCAATGGTAATAAAGAACCTCTATTATCCACAAACGACTCAAATTTATTTTTTAATATTTTATTAATACTCATCTTCTATATCTTTTTACTTTTTCTATTACATATTCTAAATCATTATTATCATTTAAATTTTCATGAAAAGGAATACTAACTGTTTTTTTAGACACTATAGAGCTATTTTTACATATTCTGTCTGTTGCACTATAAGGTCTACTAGTAGATTCACGATAGGTTTTAACTTCGTGTAAAGCTTCATAATGTACCCCACACACTATACCATCAGACTTCATTTTATCTATAAAATCCTCACGGTTATCAACCTCAATCCTATAAAGATGGTCTGAAGTGTTATTATAACCTAAAGAGTTATTATATTTTTCCCTGATACCATTTAGTTTCATTTTTTTAAAATCTAATAACTTTAAGTTTTCATTTGCAATATAGCACTGAATTGAATTCATATACATTTTGTATCCAGGAAATTTAATAGTTCTGTCCCAGTTATTATGAGCATATGTCATACCATTCATAGTCGCTTCCTTAAACCATTTTATTTTTTCATAATCGTTTGAGACAATTATACCACCATCTGAACTACCCACTGGTTTGGTCGGATAAAAGCTAAATATCATTAAATCTTCATCATTTGCCTCATTTTTAAACTGATTATACTCTACCTTCTGTGCCGAATCTATAATCTTATAGTCATCAAATCTATGAAGTACGTAAGAATCACCAACCCAATCCGTATCATCATTAAAATCTAGTTTATTACCAGAAGTTAATATTGCATTACATACAACAGGTGGTATCATACTAGGTACTACTACGTGTTCGTTTTTATTTAAAAAAGATAAAAATATAGCATTAGTTGCACTATTTAATGAACAAGCGTATTTAGCACCTACGTATTTACAAAAATTATCCTCAAATTCTGAAACTATAGAACCATGTAAATAATGATTAAATTTAGAAGTGTCTATTTTATGATTTTCTATGTTAAATAAATTTATCATTAATTAAAATTTATATTTTAGTTGTTCGATTTCTTCACCGTGAACTTCTTCTAATATTGATTTTATTTCCGGTGTATAATGGGAACGATAGTTCTCTAAGTTATTACCACGAAGTACTAATCTACCACCACCTTCTTGTTTATATTTCATCATATTAGGTCCTTTATGAGGTAAATCACCAAAAGAAAACTTAGATTTTATATAATTCCAACCTTCATACAGACGTTCATACCTAATAAGGTAATCAAATTCGTTTATATCGTCAAACCAATAATCTAACTTTACAAAATGGAGGACATGTGAAATTCTAGTATTATTCATATATAACCAGGGTTTATTTTCTCCTTCTCCGGTATTGTGAGCGTCATTAAAAGTATACTGCCCGGGATTCTCATGGTAATTTTTTAAATGTCTAACATACTCTATAAAAGGTAACTTAACACCACCGTCTGGTTTAGTGTGATGAAGGTAGGATGACCAAAATCTATCGTAGGTGTTACGTAAAACAGTAAATTTAAAATAATCTTCAGGTTTACCTTTATCTTCATCCATAATAAACGATAGATTTTTATGTCGATATTTTTTGAGTAATTCTAGTTGTTCTTGGGCTGGATTTTCCGGCAATGTTCCATAGTGTTGTAGATGTAAGTTTCTATACCTATTACCGGCACTACCCGCACCCATATCGACATTAATACCTAAAGCTGCTTCGATAGAAGTACCTGCAGTTTTTGGCATATGAATAAAAATTAATTTGTTTTCTTTACCCTCTTGACTTAATCTTTTTATTAACATTTTAAATTAACTTATAAAGTCTATAATCATCATTACCTCCAGTTTGATATAAAGTTTTCCAGAATATATCCCTAAAGTAATCAGTATTTAATTTATACCCCACTATAAAATCTTTGGAGTGAACTATTTTTTTATTTTTTTTGCCACACATAGCAGCAGTTACACAGAATGTAGAAGGACTTGATATGATATAATCACACTGAGACAACCCAAAAAAATCTCCTTGACCCCAATTAGAAGGGTTAAATCTATCAGTAATTTCACCAAGACTATATTCGATTGTGTTATCATCTAACCATTTAACAACACCTTTAAATGAGTCTAATCTAATGTCGTCATAATATAGGGTTAATTCAAAATTTTCTTTAACTTCTTCGATAACGAACTTTATAGCGTTAATATAGTACGATTCATCCAGTAAACATTTAGGGTCCCATATTTTAAAATCGTTTCCTCTAAAATGAACACCCACATTAATTTTGTCTGAATTTATGTTTGGTTTAATCTGACTAAAAAGGTCAAATGTAGAAATACCATTAAATTTAAAAAATAACTCAAATAATGTAGCATTTTCTAATTTATAATTTAAGTTTGGTTGTAACTTTAAATCTTCTTTTGGTGTATCTAAAAGTTCTTGTGGTGTTAATGTGTGATGTATAGTCATTTCAGGTAATTGTGGTACCATACCCTTAATTTCTTTAAAAATGTCTAACCCTGTAAAATTAGTAAAATAGACTTGGTGACCTGAAAAGTGGGATAATTGCAAAACATTATTAAGTAATAGTAATCTATTACCGAAACCAGCGCCTACCCATCCTCCAGTATCCGCGACTATCATAATAAAGAAGTTTTTACATAAAGAGCATCACCCCAATGACCAGGAATTCTACCAGCACCAATAGGTGTTATACTTTCATTAGCCCCATCCATCTGATACTCATGTGTTAAAGTACGAGTAAAACCTTTGGATTTCAAATACTCATCCATTTCACCGATTAAATGACAACCCTCATACACCTCAACCGTGTTGAATTCACTATATATAAAATCCATATGACGAATATGGTCATTAAATGACATAATAGCATTTAAATCCGCACCTTGGATATCCACATTTAAAAAATTGTAGTCACCGACATTAATATTTTCTTCAGAAATTAAGGTATCAAATCTCTTAGAAACTAATTTAAATTTATCTATGTAATGGACAGTTGGGAAAAATCTCTTATGTTCACCCAGTTCTAATAAGGATGAAGATTGTCCATTGTTACTAATTTTAAATTCCATTTCATTTTCACTATCATAAATAGCTTCGTTAAAAACTCTTATGTTGTTATCCTCACTAAACCTACTTGTTATTCCTTCAGCTAGAACTGGATTAGCCTCAACCCAAATCTGTTTATCCATACCAGCTTCTTTATATGCTTCATATTCCTCAGCTTCATGAGCTCCAATATGTATAACCCCCTTCATAGGTATATTTGGGTAGGTCTCGACTATTTTTTTTACTTTTATAAACATTTTTTAAATTTTTTCTATTAGTATTGATTTACCGAAAACATTGCTTTCTTCTTTTATTATTATGTGGTTAGTTAGTAAGTTATTAAACTCTTCTTTTCCTATGTCCGCACGAACAACCTCCAAGTCACCATAAGTTTTATACTTTGATACATTAGTGGCAACATTCAAACTGAGTTTATCTTCATTAAAAAATTGTCTATGAATAATTAAATGTTTTTTCATATTCATTAATAATTTATTCAGAATTTCTAAAGGATTAGGTAATTCAGAAATAAAACCATTACAAATAATTAAATCAAAATTTTTGAATACACTAAAATCTGCAGTTTGTGCGTCAAACTTAACGTATTTTAGGTTGGGATTAACGACATTAGCCACACCATCAATTATATGAGGTAAATCAAACCCAGTATAATCAAATTCTTTATAAATATCCCCTAATTCTGCAGCACCACAACCCACATCTGCTATGGTTACACAATTATTAATCGACTTAATAAAACTATCTAGGACTAGGTATGGGTGAGTTTTTCTGGCAGCTGGTACCATTACTCTTTTACCATCGATATCAAAAATGTCTTTTTTACCACGTATCGCCGCTTCAACCATTGCTTTTGGTAAAACGGTATTATCATACCAGGCAGTTCTTTTATTTACCATATTGTTAAATTTTTTCTATTAATATTGATTTACCGAAAACATTGTTTTCTTCTTTTATTATTACATGATTGGTTAGTAAGTTATTAAACTCTTGTAGCCCAATATGTGAACGAACAGTATCTAAGTTTCCGTAGGTCTTATACGTATCTAAACGTGTAGACTCGTCAAAATACTGTCTATGTATTATAAGGTATCTCCCCATATTTTTTAGTAACTTATCCACAACCTCTAACGGGTTAGGTAATTCAGAAATAAAACTATTACAAATAATTAAGTCGAAGTTTTGTAATATACTATAGTCTGATTTATTAGCGTCAAATTCCGTATAGGAAAGGTTTGGGTTAACTACTTTAGCTACATTTTCTATTATATGGGGTAAATCTAAACCTACATAGTTCATATTACTATATACCCTACCTACCTCAGCTGCACCACAACCAAGGTCCGCAATAGAGTTTACAGGGACTAGTTGAACTAGACTATCTAAGACCTTAAAGTGTTCCGATTCTTCTAATCGCCCCCATCCAGGTAAATTACCTAGAGCACCATCAATCATTTGTTGAGGTAAAACATCGTTGTCATACCAAGCAACAGGGTCTGTTAAATTTTTTTCCATTTTTGTAAAACAATTAAATTCCATTTTTATTTATATTCTATTATTTTTAAATCACCACCTATGTAAAAACATTCGGTAAGTTTTAGTAATTTTTTAGTATTCCACGGAGCATTGTGTTCACACACACTCCTATCAAAATCATCTTCTAAAATCTTTATTGTGGTTTTCTCACCTACTTTAAATTTCATACTTACCATTCTTCTTTCATAATAACACCACCTATCCCAGTTATTTACTACTTCACCATCTATAGAAACTAAACCAGTATAAGGACCTATAAATTGGGAGACTCCAATTATCTCACACGGACCACCTAAAACTAATCTATCATATACCACCATATTTAAGTCCATCCTTTTTACACCACAATATTTATTTCGTGCTGGGTATTCTAAAGGCATCTCTACTTTACCGTATAAATTTTTAAATTCTTCGTTAATTAGTTTAGCATACTCTTCAGCCCCAAAAGGGGTGGTGTGTATACCATCCCTCAATATTATATTTAAATCAGAGAAAGATTCCGATATGTCTAGTGTTGGGATACTCAGACTCTCAATATACTCGTTAATTTTTTTATAAATTTTTTCTTTTTCTACCGGTTTACCAGTTCTTCCATCAATACTTTTATCTGGGAAGGTTAAAAACACCAACTTTATATTTTTACTTAAAAAACTATATATTATAGTGTTTATGTATTTTTTTATATCCTCAAAATCCTCCTCTAGTGTTGTTACTTCATTTTTATCTTTACCATAAACAATATAACCCGTACTAAACCAATCTATAAAACACCACTCAGGGTTAAATTTTATCACATCTTCTATATAACAAATTCCTGCATCATTTAAATGCATGGACCCGTTACCGAAAGGTCTAACATCAAACTGTGGATTTAAATTAGCGAAGTATTGCCAGTATCCGTTTTGTTGTTGGGTAACACTAGCACCAAAAAAAGCTATTTTATTTTTCATTTTTAATTTTTTATTACCAATAACAACCACCCTCAACTATCCTGTGGTTATTAGGGGTTTCGTTTTTTAGGGGTCTAACCCAATTCTCATTATACATTTTTGAAACATCTTCATGTGAGTCCCATCTAGCACCTTTTATACCAAACAATATTTGTAAACCACCACCAACGTAAATAGCAGATTTATTTAGATTTTCTTTTATATGTGCAACCAAAGGTAAACCATAATGTCCACAACTCAACAGGGCAATATCGAAGTCTAAATTAGAAATTTCATCTTTCATAATCTGTAGTGATTCAGCCCATGAACTATGAGGGCCACCATTACCACCTATAGATTGTACTGATTGATATGGGATAAGAGTAAACTCCGGTAATTCATTACCACCCCATAACAATTCACGTTTTTTATACTGTGAAACAATACTTTCCATAAAAGAACTTATCACTAACACTTTTTTACCTTTTAGTTTGGAGCTCCAAGGATTATTAAAATAAAAAGGCTCTATAGACCTATTACCCACTTTTATGGAGTTAGGTGAAAAAGTATTAAATAAGTTTTGTTGTGCTTCTTCTATAATACTAGTACCCACCCAAGATACGTGTATGTCCGCACACTCAATACCTTTTATATAATTTTCATAAAAATTTTCGTATGAGTGACCATAATCACCACCTTTCCTTAAAAGATGCATATCAAACTCAGTAAATGAACCGGATTTAAATCTATTATATACGATTCCACATTCACCAATCCCTAATCTACTAACAGCAAAAACTTTATTTTCTTCTATGTAGTTAGCAATTAAATTATTTCCTTCTTCGTTACTCAACATAAGACTAATCTTGATTTTTTCTATAAAAACGTTTATCTCCCGCTTGATACCACTCATTAAGATTAGAAGGTACGCGAGAATGGTAACCTAATATTTGTTGTAGTGGTTCACTAAATTCATTCATTTTATTATATCCTAAAGCACGAGGATAATCCATTAATTGTTTATAAAAAGATTTAGTAAAAGTAATAGGTAATGCTCTCCTACCTGTTGATGATTTGTTAAGTCCTGAAGCGTGAAATAAATTACCATTAAATAATAAAACATCTCCTCTTTTCCCTAAAGTTTGTACGGCGTTTGCGTGGAAAAATTCATCCGAAGGTGTGGTCGGGTCTACATGTGAACCAGGTAATACTAAAGTGGAACCATTAGTTTCAGTAAAATCATCTAACATAACTAAAATGTTTAAATATAAAGGCATTTCACCACTATAGGCTCTAACATCTCTGTGCACTAGTTTGGAAAAATTTTGTCTTTCAGGTAAGTTATTTAAAGCACTAAAAGAGTTTAATATAAAATTACTTTTAAAGAAATTTTTCTTTATATTATCTAATAATTTTATTTCTATTAAATATTCTAAAAACTCTATGAATACATGGTTATCTAATAATACATTTAATGCCACACCAGGCACCGTATTTTCGTTACCCAATTCAAGTTGTGTTTTATGGTGTGACTCAAATACTTCTGGTAAAACATCAGTAATTTTATTAATCCAAGAATCATTAATTTGATTTTCTAAAACACAAAAACCATTTTCATTTAATTCTTTTATTTTTTCTATATTCATATTATTTTTTCATTTTTTTGTCTATCTCTAATTATTTTTACTGGGTTACCGTACGCAAGTATATTAGAAGGTAGTGATTTAGTGACTAATGAAGCGGACCCAACAACTGTATTATCACCAATAGATAACCTATCAAATATAGTCACATTCATTGTAATAGCTGAATATTTACCTATCTTTACAAACCCACCTAAAACAGACCCAGCAGACACACTGGCAAACTCACTAATACTACAATCGTGTTCAATTTGACAACCTGTAGCGTAAAAAGTAAAATCCCCTATAAAAGCTCCCGGGTTAAAAATAACACCAGCCATCGCTATAACACCAACCCCAATTTTAACATCACTACCTATAATTACAGATGGGTGTATAGCATTTACCCACTTAAAAGAAGGTATTAAGTTAGAAACATAATCAAATATATTTTTTCTAACCCAATTATCCCCAATAGTTATTATACCCTTATAAACATTATATTTTTTAGTTATATTTTGTAAATCTTCTTTACCACCTAATACAGGGAAACCAAAAAGTTCTTCACCAACTCTTATATTGTCATCCACAATACCTAGTATGTTATACTTGTTTTCTTTTTGAATGATGTCTATAGAGTATTGTACATGAGTACCACCCCCTATTAGGATTATTTTTTCCATTTATAATATTTTATCTTTATAAACTAGGTTATTAATTTTTTTATGCCAATTCAGTAGGGTTTGGTACCATTTTAAAGTGTGTGTTGTCGGGTCATCCGATTTTAGGGAACCATCAGTCAAAGCAGATTCTATTTCTTCCACCCCACTTTTTATTGTCCACTTTGGCTCAAAACCTAAAACAGTTTTAATTTTATCAAAGTTTACATTATAAGTTCTCATATCAGGATTATCGGGGACATAAATAATTTTAGGTTTATTAGTTAATGATGATGCTACTTGAGTCGCAATACTTTTAATTTTAAAATTTTGTTCATTACTACCCACATTGAAAATTTGACCTGAAGAAAGTTTAGGTTTTTCCAAACATAGTATAAATGCACTTACAACATCTCTTACGTGTATAAAAGGTCTCCATTGTTCACCATCACCCATAATATAAACTACTTCATCTCTCCATCCACACAGAGACATTATATTAATCGCCAAATCAAATCTCATACGAGGAGACAAACCATAGATAGTAGAGTTTCTTAGTAATGTAACACTAAAATTATTTACGTCATGAAGTTTTAATAAAGCCTCTTCAACAGCAACCTTACTTTTAGCGTAATCGGTTATAGGGTTTAATTCCTCCACTTCGGTTAAAGAAGTTTTTAGTCCAGCACCATAAACACTGGCAGAACTAGAGTAGATATATTGTTTAATTCCTAACTTTTTAGATAGTTTAGCTAATCTAATAGAACCTTCACAATTAATTTCTTTAGTGAATTTAGGATTTATTTCTGCTGTTGCATCATTACTAAGACCAGCCAAATCAATTACGATGTCTATATTGTTTAGGATGTCCTCATTAAAATAACGTATATCTTCCTGTATTATAGTAAAATTATCATCATCTATATGAGATAGTTTATCTAAACCAAAAAAGAATCTATCTAAAGCGTAAACCTCGTAGTTTCTTTTTAAAAGTTCTTCACACATTATGGAACCAACATACCCACCAGCTCCACTAACTAGTACTCTTTTCATTTTTAAAAAAATTATTTACAGTCTCAAATAAGTAATCCATCTCTTCATTTTTCATAATAGTATGGATGGGTATTGAGACAACTTTATCCTTTATTTCGTTAGTATATGATAAATCTAACGACATATATTTGTTTTTATATAAATCTAATTCGTGAACAGCTGTGTAATATCTTCTAACCATAATATTATTATCTTGCATATAATTAACAAATGGGGTAGCTTCCTCCTTTAAGACTATAGGGTAATATAGGTAAGTACAATCTACATCTGTTGAAACATCCATAACGTTAAAAAACTCAGAATTTTCTTTAGAACCAAAAAATTCTTTATACCTCTCTATATTATTTTTTCTATTATTTAAAATAAAATCTACTTTTTCTAAATTTTTAATACCTACTAAAGCTGAAATTTCTTGCATTTTAGAATTCAACCCAGGTACGTCTACATTACCTCTTACTTTCTCATACTGACCAAAATCCCTTAACTTTATTAAGGAATTATGGATGTCTGGGTCATTAGTTATAGCACCCCCACCTTCCATTGTAGAAAATATTTTTGAAGCGTGAAAACTATATATTTCACTAAATCCATGATTACAAGTAAATTTATTTTTATATGTAGAACCAAAAGCAGGAGCATTATCAAAAATTACTTTTATATCATTTTCTTCACTAAACTTACGAACTAAGTCTATGTTTGGTAGATTACCATAAGCACCCACACAAACCATTAACTTTATGTTAGGAATATAAGGGTCTAAATCATCTATTAAGGAAGAATAATTAGAATTTAATTTTTTAATATCTAAAGTAAAACCACCATCAACATCACAAAATACAGGTCGTAAATTGTTCATTAGTATTGCATTTATAGTTCCCGCAAAAGTAAATGAAGGAACCAAAACATCAAAAGAATCTAAAGGGCCATAACCCAATTTTAATTTGTAAGCTTGGATTAGACTAAATAAAGCCATTTCTCCATTAGAAAAAGTTAAAGGTTTAAGGTTAGATTTATAAAACTTATGTAGATTACTTTCTAATTCTCTAACGTATTGTGAATTATTAGTAACCATACCACTTTTAAGACATTCTGTAAATTCTGTCTCCAGTTCTGATAAAGAAGGTAAAAAAGGTTTTACGATATTAATTTTCATATTGAAAATATATGAATAAAAACCTTATTAATCAACGATAATTATTAAGTTGTTTTTGAAATTTGGTTTTTAGTTGTTCCATATCTCTTTGTATCGATTCTGGGTGTGAACCAGTAAATTTTTCAGTATAACATTCACCCCTCATATGTGGTTTAAATTCATGAACACCAATAAACTCTTTTTCCACAATATCCTTTTCACCACTAACCCACGGAAGGTAAACCCTTGTAAAATAATCATCAATACAATTTTGTCTACTAACACTATCCTTATAGTAATTTACTTTTTTATAAACCTGGTCTGGAAAAGTATATGAGTAATGATACATTTGTACACCTAACGAATTAAATAAAGTGTCACTATCTACATGTTTTTTAGTTATATTAGAATTTATAGGATATTGGATAGTAGGTGGTCTGTGAGTTAACCAAGTAGAACCCTTGGTATACCTAAAAATACGTAAAAAATTATCTCTATTTAACTCAAAACCAGTTAGGTAATTATCAAAACCACCATAAAAAGAACAACTTCGTACACCAACACTAGTAGGTTTTTCAGATTCTAAAAAAGATATAATTTTTTCTAAATCACCAGTAGTATAAATCTCATCAGAATCTAAATTCCAAATATAATCTATATCATCATTTATATGTTGCATGTATGCTCTACATTGGTCATCTTTTTCATTAAATTGACCATGTACTATTTTAATTTTATTTTCTGGGTCAGGAAACTCATCTAAAATTTTATTAGTGTCGTCTAAGGATGTGGTTCTTCCCTGTCTTTGCCAATAAGATACAGGACCTTCAGCAATTAATATTTGAGACGCGAAAGGATACACCTGTTCTAAACACTGTTTTAGGACATAGTCACCCTCAAATACAATCATTCCAAAAGCTATTTTCATAAATTTTTTATTTTATAATTTATATAAAGATTGGGTAAGTTTAAGATTTGTAAAGTACTCGTCATAAATTATCTTAAGATTTATATTATTTTTATATTCGTCTAAAGGGGTGTATATGTGATGCATTAGTGAGGGTATATAACTATCACCATTAAATTGAAATTGGGAAAAATGGGTAAAAATTAAATTTTGTTCTTGATTTTCCCATATAATTTTAGTTGGGGAAATAAATTCGTAGAGTTGCCATAACCAGGGAGCACCATGACCTATATTTTCATCTAAATAAATAGAATCTTTAGGGCATAAATTAGGGAAATTGTCTAAATATTTTTGGTCACCACAAGTCGCTAACTGTGGGTATTTTTTGTTAAGTACAGCATCGGTCCACCAGTTAGAAACACTAATCCCTAGTTGAGTGTTCTTAAAATGTACCACACCTACATTATACAATCCTTCAGGTCTATAGGTTGAGAGAGGAAATTGTCTATGTCTAAATATACCTACATCACGACTCCCCATCTCATTAAGTATTACTTCTATATTATCGTGAAAATATATATCACTATCTATATAAGTTATAGAATTACCTTTTAGTAAAAGATAATTAGAAAAATAAGAAGCCAAAGACCAACAAAAATATTTATATTCGGAATTTTTAAGATTTAATAATAAAGGGTCTTTTTGAATGAGAGAATCCACACTATAAACTTTAAGAGATGCACACTCAAAAGACTTTAATGAAGTATAAGACTCCTCATCGATACATAAGTAATGGAGTATAAAATCTTTACTATGTTTTTTAAGTGATTCGTATAGTGTTAAACCCTTAAGTAAGTAATTATTATCTGAGACTGTACATAAATTTATCATAGTCCAAAATTAATCTTTTTTCTTTTTTCATAAGTAAACCTATCGGTACTTTCATTTTTTCGGTTATTCATATGTATAGAGTCGTTAGAACCAAAACCCCAATCAGGGTGTTCATGTCTTATAATTACATTATCAAAATAAGTGACCCTATCCAAAAATTTAGAAACATCCATAAATTCATTATCACACCATACAGATTTATATTCTGGATTGTAAATATAACCAAATCTATCATAATATTTTTTTCCTAAAATACATAAAGTATTAAGACTATCTCCTTTATACCCATCATTAAACCATAAAACACCATCAGTATCAGGATAATGTGTAGACATCTTATTTTTAATGATAGTGTCAAAACCTTTAACACGTGGAACCATATCATCAGAAGCTAATAAAACAATATCAAAATCTAATTTATCCATATTATGATTTATAGCTTCAATTTTTGTGGAATTATCACCAAACTGTAACTCTACATTGTCGTACTGACTAATCACTTGAGTTACGAATTCTTCCTTCATGGAAGTATCGTCATTATCACATGAAACAACAATAGGTGTTGTTTTATCGTCTAACATCCTAACATAGGTATTTAAAACCTTTAAAAACTTTCTAGCTCTCACTCTAGTAGGAAACTTAATTAATAATTTCATTATATAATTTTTATGTATTCTTTTATAGTTTCTTCTATCACCTTTTCAGACTTAAATTTATCTACATCCTCAGGTACTTCATGAAGTTTATAAGAAGAAATATTTCCACTACTATCAACATCATATATCCAACCAGGCCTATCACATAACCAACCCTCTATTGTGGTTCTACCTAATAATATACCAGCTGTTTCATCACACTGCTTTATATACTTTTCAACATCCCAAGTAGGTTCTATATAAGTTACATGAGATTCATTTAAATCATCAAGATAATCAGATTTCTTTTTACCTAAAATCCATAATTCTTTACCTTGTTCTTTAGTAGATTCTATGAGATGGAGAATTGTATCTTGTCTAATATAATCTATAGTACCAACAAACAAAATTCTTTTATTTTTATTGTTTGGTTTAACGTGGGGTTTAAATCTTTGGGTATCAAACGGATTATAAATTACAGAAGTCTTCTTCTCTTCCACCTCAAAAACCTCAGTTATATAATCTTTTATCTCCGGTCTAATGCAAATATATTTAGAAATTCTATCATCAATAACAGGATGTTCCAATTCAATTACTTCAGAATGTATAGTTGTGATTACTGGTGTTTGAGGGAACAATCTTAATAAATGTTCAGTAACTGGTTTATGGTGTAAATGCATTATATCAAACTTAACCTCTTTAAGTTTATATAATTGACCTTCTTTGGTAAGTTGTGGACCTTGGGGTGTCATGACTTGAGATTTACCATCCCCTAGTCTAAATCCAGGAGGTTCATTTAGTTGATAAGTAGGGATACCTAATCCTTTAGCTCTATTTTTCATAACTCCACCAACATTAGAACAAATACTAACATTATGACCTGCCTTTTTTAAACCTTTGGCTAACTCATATATATGTAACTCTGAACCCGTGTAATCATTAAAATTTAAACAACCTATTAATATATTTAAACTTTCTTTTTTTCTTAATTGTCTATCTATTTTGATTGGTAGGTGTTCTTTGTATTTTTCAGCAAAAACTTCCCTATTTTTTTCCCACTCATTATTGGTCATTCCTATAGATAGGTGAGTAATTTTTATATTACTACAAACACTAACTTTAACACCGGCTAAGTAGTTTGAGAACGAAAAATCTACATCATAAAAATGAAAACCAGAAACTTCTTCATTAAAATCTAGTTTAATGTTATTTTTATTCACCCCAAAAAATAAACCATCCACTAACACAACATCATCCAAGTAATTACCAATATCTTTAGAATAACGAGATAACCATCTTTTACCCTCATGTTCGTGATAAACAGCACCATGCATTTTGGAGAAATCTTCCCACCATTTTCCACTAGAAGGCATATATCTACTACCAGCAACACCTAGAATACCTAACTCTTTATTTTTTTTAAAGTGGTTTAAAACTTTTCTACCCCAGTTCTTGGTGTCAAACTTAATATCGTCATGACAAAAAACTACCACATTATTAGTACTATCTTTTAAACCTTTATTATATAGTTCAGTTAATGAATATTTACCTGGATTTTCATAAGGTATAACTTCTATATTATGAACACCAGATGTGGCTTTTATAATCTCTACAAAATTATAATCTATTTTTTTTGTACTAAATACTACTGTTAATGACATGTTATTTTTATTTTATACCTGTTGAACCAAATCCCCCACTACTTCTTTGAGTTTCTTTAAGTGAATCAACACAAATTAGTTTTGACCATCTACCAGAAATTACTGGAGAAATAACAGCTTGAGCTATTCTATCTCCATGATTTATAAAAAAGTTTTCTTCACCTAGATTAATTAATATTACCTTTATTTCACCACTATAACCCCTATCTACTGTTCCTGGTGTGTTAAGTACTGTAATACCTTTTTTAGCAGCTAAACCACTCCTAGGTCTCACTTGAATCTCGTAACTCTCAGGTAACTCAAAATGTAATCCAGTAGGTACTAACATTCTACCCATAGGTGGTAGTTTTGCGGGAGAATCTAAATTAGCTCTTAAATCTATGCCACTATCATCCACATATTTGTAACTTAATGGTGGGTTACTAGAATTATTTTGATATCTTACTACTACTTTTACATCTTCCTTAGCAGCCTCATAACTTTGTTTTTCCAATTCATCTAATAAATTCTTATCTAAACCTAATTGGTCATAAATTGAAGGGTCGTCCCCAAGAGATGTGGTCTCTTGTTGAGTTTTGGTAATTTCTTTAATTCTTTTAAAAGCACTACTCTTACTGTCCATAATATTTTGGTGTTAGTTCAGGGTGTAAGAAATCCTCAAAAGGGGCTTTAACTATTGATACTACTTCTGAGTCCCTAGTATCTTCTGATAAATACGCGGCCAATCTTTTATTAACTTCAAAAACTGATTCTGCTTCTACTACGTATTTAAATTTTTTAACTTTTGCATTACCTTCGTTATCCATAACTCCAGTTTCGAATGCGACGATTGCTTGATAGTACATATTTTTATCCTTTAAAATTAATTGATTTATGTGTTCCATCACACATTGGTTGATTTTTGGATTGACCACATCTACACAATGCATAATTTTCACTTACTGTTACATCTTTACCACCTTTTTTTACTGTGGTTTCTCCTTTGACCAAAATTGGTCCATTTTCCATAATGTTAATTTCTACTTTTTCCATTTTAATATATTTAAGATTTTCTAATTAATTCTCTATACCATTCAGCTCTTTTTTTTGTTACTGTTTCTAGAGTATATTTTGGGAAAACTGTTTCATGTAACTTTTCCCCTAAGTCTTGTACCATGTTCGGGTTATCTATTAACCTTTTTATATGCTGGTACCACATTTTATGGTTTTTACTTTTAGGTACCATTAGAGCGTTTCCGGCACTATTGATAGTCCCACCCCTTTCAAGAGCATTTATACAATCTATTGTGTAAGGACCAAAATCCTGTACTATTAAAGCTTTTTTATGAAATCCAGCTTCAATAACCTTTAACTGTGACTTAACTTTGTTGAAGATATGTTCTTTAAGTGGAGCCAAAGAAATATCAAAATTATTATAGTTGGAGGCGTATGTAGTTATAGGTTTAGTCCAAACCCTCCTATAGTCCGAATTTTCATCCCCAGTAATATTTTTCTTTTTAAATGACAATAATTCCCCCTTGTAATCCTCTTCAGAAATAATACTATAATTATCTGTCATAATCTGTTCATACTTGTACCATACAGACTCTTTAGGGGTTATGGGTCTTTGAGTTTGTTTACCGGTTTTTTCATCAATCATTGTCATACTACCTCTCAAATCATAACCACATAAAACTGTTTGAAACTTACCTGCACGTTCTCTATGTAGTCTACCAAACACACCATTTAAAATTTCCAAATCTTTAATATGTGATGAACCTCCTAACCAACCAACACGTAATCTTGGAGATGGTGTAGGTTTTGGAATATATTGTTTTTCTTCGTGATTTATAGCATTTGGATAAATAAAAACGTTTTTATTTAGTTTTGATATTTCTGAAGCGAATTCAGTTGTAGTGGTGGTTACATATTGACTAACCATTAACATATCTTTGATTTTTTGGTCCACTTTAGCGTTTTTAATCATCATATGAGCCGGATGGTCCGGTGTAGGTAACCAATAATCATCTAAATCCATAACTTGTGGTATTCCCCATTTCTTAAGTTTTTTAGCCACTACTTTAGAAGCATCATAGTCTGGACCTATACTCCTATGGTAATGTACTAAATCATACTGTTTCCACCAGTTATCATCAGTGTAAGGTGGGTCATACTTTATATCAACCCAGAATTCATCTGGGTACATCTTTTGTAGATAGGTGTGTGGGTCCACAGACCTAAATTTTGAAACCCCAGTTCTATCACTAGGTAATACGAGAATTTTAAATTTTTTACTTTTCATGTTTTAATAATAAAGTAAAAAAACGAATATGTCAAAGGGGTTGGGGGGTCTATTTTATAACTTTGCTTGAAGTTATTTTTCCGTAAAAAATCCTATCACCGACACGAAACTGAAAATTTTCATCATTATCAGTTTTTAAACCAATAGTTTCGTCTAATAATTCTTTTACAGATTCTTTAATTATAGATTTAAGATTTTTTGAACTTATTTTTTTAGTTCTAGTTTCTTTAATAAGAGGTGAAGGTATAGGTGATGTATTAGTTTCTTGAACCGGTGATGTTGGTATTCCTTGTTTATCCATTTTATTTTTAACTTCTGTTAGAAAATCATCTGGTAGTGCTGTACCATTATTAAAAGGGATGTCAGGTATAGGATTATCAATCATAGCCTGTTTAATAGCATCTGGTAAGTTAGAATTTTTAATTCTTTCTTCACTCATATTAGCTTTAGGTGATAAATTAGGTGTTTTTGTTTGTGGTGTAGGTATTTGGGAAGGGATATTTTGGGGTATACCTTCAGTTATGGGAGCACTTATATTACTAACATTACCCTCACTAGGAAGACTAACATTTCCTTTGGTATAGTCACCGGTATTCACTTTAGACATCACTTTTTTAGCGTTTATTAAAGATTGTTGTAATGTTGTTATATCTGCCATAGTTTTAAAATTTTGAATTGTACATCACTCTACTCATAGAGTTATCCCCTACAGGATTATATAGTGGAGGTTCCTCAAAAGTCAAGAATAAACTGTTATCACCTTTCATTGGTTTAATACTTTTTATCCTATCTGTCCTAAATAATCTCCAATCAGGTAAAGGTATACCTTTTTCATTAACTTTTAAAGAGGGTCCCGAGGTTTGGTATGCTCTAATAACAGGATTGTTCTTTTTTGAATATCCATAAGCAACTGGTTGTATGATTCTAGAATTACCACCATCTGGTAATTTTTCATCATCTAAGTATCTTAACTCACATGTGTGTTTATTGGTAATAGCGTCTTTAATAACACTATTAGATACTTGCTCAGTAACTAACTGTATTAGAGATTCAAATAATTCCATTTACGCTGCAGGGCTATTAGTTGTAGTCTCAAATCCAGGTCCTGAATCCAAGTTTCCAGCACTATACTCATTATCTCTACTATATGTATTAGTTTTAAGGTTGTTCACTCTTCCAGTATTAGCTTCCCCATTACCATGAATATCCGTACGGGTACCAATATCATTACCGAAAACATCTAAATAAATAGAGTTTCCCCTACCTTTATCATCACCATTAGCAAGAGCGTTTGGGTGATTAGCACTATACCCATCACTATCAGACACAGGATATACATTCTTAACTAGATTTTGATTTCTATATTGTTCACTTAATTTGGTTAGTTGTTCACCAGGTTTGTTGTTACTTTCTGCCATAATATTTTATTTTAAAAGTTCTTTTATTCTATCTATCTCTTCATAAATAGCTCTATTATTATTAATATCATCTACTTTCGTAGAAATCTTTACCATTCTTACTTTAGTTGGGTTCTTACTTCTATCTTTTGTGTGTGTTTTTTTAAAAACATTCTCTTCTCCCGCATTTTGCCTAATTTTTTTAGAATTATGTACTAATTTTCTTCTACCCTCTAAAGTAGTGTTAATAAAATCTAACATGTCATCACCACCGACAACCATGTAGTCGTCCCCATCTAATTCGTTTTCTAGTTCATGTTTTAATTTCTTCGCTTGTGTATGAGAAATAGAACCATCTTTAATCATTGTATCGCAACGATTATATCCTTTATCTTTAGGTTGAAGCCGTGACATAGAGTTTTGTAATAGTTCCACTAAATTATCCGGCAGAGTGTACACATCATCTTTTAAATCCTTATTCATCCCAATCAGACTTTATCATATCAGTTAATTCCCCCAAGTTTTTTACACCTTGAGTCTTCGCAAACCTAACTAAATTTTTTATTTTTCTAGTTAACATAGAAGTTTCTTTTTCTGTTAATTCACCACTATCGGAATTATCAGCCAAAATAACTTCAATCATGTTCCTAACTTTATCCTCCGCTATCTTTTTTAGTTTTTCTTTTTCTGTCAATCTATGTCTGGTAAAAGAACCATCAACTTTATCTTTCTCCAAAGTTTCAGGTCCCCTTTCTTTTTCCACACGCTCAACAGCTTCATCTTTAGGTATTTCTAATTCTTCTTGGTAGTAATCCACCGCATCATCAAAACTTAACTGGTCAGTTTCCTCGACACCTAAAATTCCAGATTTATCAATCTCTTTTATATCTTCTATAGACTCACTATAATACCTTCTAAAATAATGACTACTCCTATTCCAAGTACCACCTTGTCGTGTACCTTTTACCACATCATCTGTAGTTTTTCTTGAACTTAAAGATTTTACGTTTTCTACACCTGGGGGTATTTTACTACTTTGTACAGAACCATCATAATCTAACAATTCATTAACTTCACTAGTTTCTTCTTCATCTTCAGTATTTCCACTATCTAATTCACCTAAAATATCATTTATAATTTGTAGATGTTTTTCTTTATCATCAGTTTTAGATGCCTCATCTAAACATATAGCCGTAAACCTATCAGATTTAGGTTCTATACCAAATTTAAATACTTCAGATAAGTTCATAAAACTTAAAGGAGAAACCTCCAAACCCTCGTTTAAAGAGTCTCTCAACCTAATAAGTTCGCTAGTAACTTGCGTGATAGCTTCTATTCTTTTCATAATCCTTTTATTTATAAATATCTAAACCAATCAAATAGTATTTATTATTATATGGGAACTCAGAATTTAAATAATTATTATTTTAATAGGTTAGACGCTAAATTAAATTACAGTTCTTACTATGATATATTTTTAGCGTCTGATGAAAGAGACTTCAATCAACAAGTAGTCTATTCTAATAGTATAATAAATGCAACATCAGGTGATAGTCTACCAGTGTGGATTGACTTAAATGATTTGGCGTGTAGTGAAATGTCTACGGAAAATTGTACAAGTCAAACAGGTTCTAATTTAACAAACACATTAGTAATTTTAAGTAAAAATTATTGGCCAAAAGCAAAGTATTGGTGTGAATGTCCTTATACTGGAAGTAGTGTGCAATTTTCAGTGTGTGACGCTAGTTGGACAGGGATGGATAACGGTAGTATACCACCTCCATCACCATTTTCTCCTTATTGTTACTACATAAGAAAAAATTACGCTACTAATGCACAAAAATTTTCATCTAATATAGTTTCCAAAGAATTAAAATTAAGACAAGTTCGTCCATTAACAAATGGTGGAGCACCACAGACTGGTATAGATACATCTATTGTAAGTGCAACAGATTCATCAGGATACTACCAAGAACTAAGAGGTGGATTCTATCAAGGTTTTTATAAATTATATGGTTACCCCTATGAAGTACTCCCAACCCGACCAAATAGAGGTTGGTCTTTTGAGACTTATTTAAAAATTAACACTGTTGGTGAAACTATATACGGACCTGATGATGCACCACCATATAATGGAGCACAAGGTGTATACGGTAATTGTTACAATAGTAGTGGTTACAATAGATTTGTTAACTTTTTAAGTGGAGTAGCAGTTTCAGTCACTTTTAGTGCTGCCACTATATGTAGACCACCAACAGAAACACCATCAGGAGCCAATATACCTCAAACCCTTTTAAATTATAGTCCACCCTCCCTCCCATCTAACAATGGTGGATTCTTCTTTTATAAAGGTGTACGAGCAGAAGATAAATGGGGGTTCAGTGGTAGTAATATAGACACTTATTATGAAAATTTATCAGCTTGTACCAGTATTTCAGGGATTACCGGTTGTTGTAATACCGAAGAAGAAACAGTTAAACTGTTATACCAAAACCAATCAGAAAATGCTCAATATGATGTATACAATAACGCATTAGGTTTTAGGATAACTGATGATATGAGAATAGGTTACAGAACTTTAAGGTTTACTGGTCATTGCATAACCACGGGGGAAACCGAAGACTGTAATACTGGTAAGACTTTTTTCTGTGATTATGAGATAGAGGAAAGTTATTCGGACCCTATCTGTGCTTACATCACCAAAAGTGGTAATTGCCAAGATACATGGGTACAAATAGATGTTGTATTTAGAAGAAACCTAGAGTTAGAGGATTGCGATATATTTAACTACGGAGGAATAAACGACTTTGTAAAAGTAAGGACAGATAAATTCCAAAGATACGGAAGACATGAAGGTGGGATAGCAGGACCTTTCGGGTGTAACCCACAAACCCCATCTCCACAAACTAAACCATGTTGTGATGAGTACCCACCATTTATAAGTGATGCTTATTTTGATTTCAGGTGTGATGGACCTAATGTTAAAAAATGGTTAGATGATAGAGAGTATAGATTGGGAACTTTAACTTTCTATGTTAATGGTAGGGTTGTTCATGAGGTGGAAAACTTTGAAGAAATAATACCTAGACAATTAAACACTAATAAACAAACCCAAGTGGGTGTTGCGTACAATATGTCGTGGGGTGGTGGTGCTTTAGGTCTTTCATCAGCTTTAATACCTAGTGTGGGGTGTGACCAAAGTTGGGTGGACTTTAGTCCTAATTCCGACCAAACCCTAGTAAGGAATAATTTTGGTGGTACTTTCATAGGTGGTATATCACAAATGATGTACTATGTAGAACCTTTAACACCCGATGAAATTTATCATAATTTTACAATCAACAGAGAACGATATGACTTAATTGACTGTGAGGAGTGTAAAAACTGTAATAATGGATGTATAGATTGTAACTTACCATCCAATGGGGAGGGCATAACAGAACCTGAACCAACAGGTAGTACTCAGTCTAGTACTGGTGGTACCTTAGTAGTTTTGGTAACGTGTGAAGAGGTTGATGGAAACGAAAACCCTTCAGGACTTCTTGGTTTAGGTACCTACCAATGTGTTGACTTTAATGCTTCAGTTGGTGATACCTTTTTAGGTAACCCATTCCCGCTTTCCGTATTGGGTGGTAACCCAACTACATGGAATGCTTATAATAGAACTTGGATGGTGGCAATAACGGGAGGGCCGTGTGTAGTAGACTATATAAACCCAACGATAAACACGGGAGGTGTGTGGCAAAACCTTTCTTCATACACCTATAGTATCCAAGCTACCCAAATAAATGAATTAGAATGTTCTAGATGTTGTAATGAAATCCCAAATGGATGGCAAGAAAATACTTTTGGTGGTCTTTGGGGTGGATTAGTACCAAACCCTGAAACAGGAGCTTGTTGGGCTGCGTGTCCATAAAAACAACTAAAGGAATAATACATATAGATGATATTTATATAAAAAACAAATAATGGAATTTTTTATTAGAAAAGACTCAATAGAACCAATACTTAAAATGCAATTAGTACAAGATGGAAGAAATGATTTTAGAGATTTCCATAAAAAATTAGCAAATTCTAGTATTTATTTTTCTATGAAAGATACTGTAACGGGAATACCCAAAGTGGTGAACCAATCCGCTGGTATCGTAAGTAAAACTCCAACATCTTTAAATTCAGACGTAGAATATTATATATATTATAAGTGGAAAAAACGTGATGTAAGAAAAACTGGTAGATTTGAAGGTCAATTTTACATATATTTTCATGACGACAACACTGAATTAATAGCTCCCATCCGAGAAGATTTATTTATTAATATTTCAGAATCTTTTGTTAAATCTCCTTGTAATTAATATTTGATTACTCGACTTTCTTTACCTATCTTTTTGTATAAAAAGTAAATTAATCCCTATGACCGACACAATACAAAAAGCAACACAAAAAGAAATACAAGAATTTTTACATGGTAATGACCCAGAAAAATATATAGTTGCCTTAGAGTATGGTTGGCGTAGTGGAAAAATATATAAAATAAAAGAAGACCCAAAAAGAGGAAAAATAATTGAAACTGATACTTTTATTCCTTTTTGTTGGGTGGGTGATTTAAGTAAAAAAAATTTTTACAATGGTAGTAAACAGGCTCAGAAAGAAGCTATATCTAAACATGGTATTTTAATAGAAAAGTTAGATAGTGGTGAAGACGAAAGATTAAATAATGGTTTAACTTATTTAATAAAAACAACAAAAAGTTATAGAGACCTAGTAAGTTTTTTTAGACAAGGTGGTATAAATCCTTGGGACAGTGACAACAGAGACGCAATTATGATTCTACCACCGATAGAACAATATTTGGTACAAAAAGAAAAAAGGTTATTTAAAGGTTTTGAAGAGTATGACGATATACATAGATTTGTTTTTGACTTAGAGACAACGGCTTTAAACCCAGAAGATGGTAGAATCTTTATGGTAGGTATGAAAGATAATAGAGGGTTTGAAAAAGTTATAGAAATTGGTGAAAGTGAGACTGAAGAAGTTGAAGCTATATATGAATTTTTTGAAACTATAGATAACTTAAGACCAACAATCATAGGTGGGTACAACTCATCCAACTTTGACTGGAATTGGTTGTTTAAAAGAGCGGAAATACTTCAAATGGATACCACTAGATTTAAAACACTAAACCCAAATGAGGGATATAAAATTAATGATGGTGTTTTAAAATTAGGTGCAGAAATTGAGGATTATAAACAAATAAAAATTTGGGGTTATAATTCGTTGGATATTGCACATGCTGTTAGGAGAGCACAAACAATTAATTCAGAAATAAAAAGTTGGGGGTTAAAATATATAACACAATTCTCTAAATCAGAAAAACCTAATCGAGTTTATGTTCCTGGAGATAAAATCGCTTCTACATATAGAGAGAATAAAGAGTTTTATTTAAATGTTGAAAACGGA
>Ga0209232_1000203_pt1 | contig 37706 bp, 53 predicted proteins | sample ETNvirenome_2_60_FD_184066 | JGI IMG/M metagenome (GOLD analysis project Ga0209232, IMG submission 184066) | Marine viral communities from the Pacific Ocean - ETNP_2_60 (SPAdes) (version 2) | ecosystem: Environmental > Aquatic > Marine > Oceanic | place: Pacific Ocean | collected 2013-06-22
TGGGACGCGAGATCACAGTACGATTCTACAACGAGTCGCAGACAGATACGATTGCTTCCTACGGACCTTGCGGAACACTCACGTTCAACGTCGGTCGGTTGGGATATAAATGGTTCAATGAACCTTCGCTGACTGAAGTTGTCGACCTTGTGATCCACGAGTTCGGACACGAGTATTGCTTGGATCACTTCAACAGAGACTACTATGACGCGCTGACACGATTGGCCGGAAAGAGCACAAAGTTGGCCTTGGAAGACCCCTCCTTCTTCGAGTGCCTGTCTCCCGTACTTGCGTAAGACAGCCCTGAGCGGTAGCCGTTGCGAAAGTTGTAACGGCTCCCTCCTCATGGCTCTCTCGCCTACAAACTATTTCGCGTCAGCACGTTGCTGACGTTCTTCCCTTGGTTCGCTTTGCTCCGGCATGTAAGACGGGCCTTTATTCTTACCCTGAAAGGGGTTACTGATGGACATGCACAAGTTGGCTAATGAAGTAGCCGGACCCAAGCAAGTCAAACGCGACAGGCTTGTTCCGATGGTCTTCGACCCAGGTTCTGGAACATTGATTTCTGTTGACGATTGCGAACTGATCTTGGTTGATGCCGAAGACACTGACAACCCAAAAGAGGCAGCAGCTTCTGCCACGTTCACGATGCCCATGAGAAGAATCTTGGAACTTGCGGGACTTCCCGTATGGAAGGGAAAATGAACCATGCCAATCATCAATGACAAATGTTTGACCTTCATGTTGAACGGTGAGATTATCACCTTCAACTCAGTTAATAAGGCTCAGGACTTCTGTCGTAAACTGGCCGGAGATCCCACGCTCAATATCACAGATCACTTTCCGCATCTTGTGCCTGAGAAATACGATGACAACGGAAACGAGGTTGCACCATGAGCGTTTTTACAACATCAGATCCAAGAACGACGGTCGAGATTGATCCGTATGCACAATTCGCTGAGTTTCACATCGCAGCCCGCGACACTTGCATGTCCGGTTGGGGGAAAGCCACCGAAGGCGACTCGTATGCGGTGTGGGCTTGTAACAGGTCTCAAGTCGATCGCATTCAAAAGTGGGTTGAATCCAGAGGCGAAATGAAAGGCGTGCGAATAGTTCAGAAATCTGGTTTGACCACGCGGCCTGGCGATCATGTGCATGTTTATTTTGTGAACGACGAACATCCGGCACTTGCCGAAGGAGGCAACGAATGAGCGATAAACAAATCAAAGTCACAGCAATGGATGGTTCCAAATACATTGTCTGCGAGGTTATTGACTATCCGCATCCCGAACTTGATCACGTCTGTCTACATCTCTGCGTAGACGATGGCAGACCAGTCCGACCTGAAGGTGGTCACAGCATGCCGAGAGCAGTCGCTGAAAGTTGGATGCAAGGCCACGTTCGAGTAATGATCCACAAGCCAGGAGGTACGAAAGATGCTTGACAGACTGATTCAAACAAGAGGCAGGTTCATTGTTCACTGTCTTGACATGCAACGAAAAGAGTACGGGTGGGAGTTCAGAACTACTCCGACTCCACCCGTTTCAGATTGCTGGCGTTACACGTTGACAACTGACGGAGAAGATTGCCCGCAATCGTGGAACTTCGAGTGTCAAACGACGAGAACTGTTGTTTCATTTTCGCACGGAATGCCATACGACCATTTGCTGGCTGCGCACATTGGACTGGGCATGATGGATGTGATCAAAGCGCACAAAGCCAAAGACATGGAACGAGCAGTTGACGCGCACTTGGAGTCAGATTATGAAGACAGGAATCTTGATGACATTTGAAACCTTTTATTGTAAGTTCTGCTAAGTTGAAACGTGAAAGGGGTTCAACCATGAACATATTTATTCTATCTGCTTGTCCGATCGAAGCTGCTAAACAGCAATGCGACAAGCACGTCGTCAAAATGCCTGTGGAATCTGCTCAAATGCTTGCTTCTGCACTTCGTAGGCATGGTGCAACTGACATTGACATGCCGTTTACCAGCAAAGGTACACCCTATCAGGGTGGCTATCCGCATCACCCATGCACAGTTTGGGCGGGCGAAACTCGCAATAACTTCTTGTGGCTTTGCGAACACGGCATAGCATTGTCCGCCGAATACACATACAGATACAACAAGCTTCACGCGTGCGACAAAGCCATTCGTCACATGACTAAGTTTGCCAATCTTATCCCTGTCGGCCCGAGAACAAGTTTTGTTCAAGCAATGCCAGACCAGTACAAAATCCACAATGCTCCGATCAAAGCGTTTCGCAAATACTATCTTGGCGACAAATCCAGATTTGCCACGTGGAATAAAGGTCGTGATGCGCCGAGTTGGTGGGTTGCAGCATGAGCGAAACTAAATTCAAAATCCTTGACCTATTCAGTGGCGTGGGCGGATTCAGTCTTGGCCTTGAACGGACCGGAGGATTTGATACTGTTGCTTTCTGCGAGGTCGACAAGAAGGCGCAACTGGTCTTGAAGAAGCATTGGCCTGGGGTTCCGATCTTTGACGATGTTCAGGAGTTGAACGCAGACCAGTTAGATGCACTTGAAATCAAACCTGATGTCATCGTCGGCGGTTTTCCCTGTCAAGACATATCTCTTGCAGGAGAAGGTGCCGGACTCGAAGGCAAACGATCAGGATTATGGAGCGAGTATGCCAGACTCATTAGCGAAATACGACCCAGATACGCGATCGTGGAAAACGTCTCAGCACTCCTTTTTCGAGGGATTGACAGAGTTCTCGGAGAGTTGGCCGAGATCGGGTACGATGCGGAATGGCATTGCATACCAGCTTCAGCCGTTGGCGCACCTCACCGCCGCGACAGGGTCTGGATCGTGGCATACCCCAACTGCACACAACGCGAAAGAGGCGGGGTATCCAGCGGAATATCGCAGGAATACGCCGACATTGACAGCGGAAGCGCAAATGGGAATGCCAGCGAGAATGTGGCCGACCCCGAATGCCAGCGACAACCGAGACAGGGGTCATCTTGGAATGGCTTCGGTTCAACGCCGACAATCCTTGGGGAAGCAACTAAGCCTCTCGATGGTAGTTTCAAACAAGTCTGGAGCGTTGAACCCACCATGGGTCGAGTGGCTCATGGGGTTCCCAATCGGATGGACAGACTTAAACAACTCGGAAACGCCGTAGTTCCTCAGATACCACAGTTGATTGGAGAAGCGATATTGACTTACGAGAAAGAGGTTTGTACACCTACTAAAGCCAAGTAGGCCGTTTGATTCATCTCAAACCTCAATCTCACGCCAACATGTTGTTGGTTACTCATGCAGTGTGTCCCCGTGCTGCTTAAATAACGGGGATTTATATCGCTTCAAGGATTACAAATGAAACAAGACGGTCCAACACCTTACGATTTGGCAACCTGGATCGACAACAAAAGAATTAGATACGACATGAGTCACTCTGAAATGCTTGAATGGTTGCGGAAAAGATACGGTTGGGACAGGCAAGAAGCCGAAAGCCGAATCTGGCAAGCGGAAAGCACAGGGTCATTGACGAAGTATCCCATCAGAGGATTAGACACTTGACAGAAGATATACCCGAAGAAGTCTCTCGAAGCGGTCCAGATGCCGTAGATGCGTATCGTGAACGAATCGCTATTTGTATTTACGAAGGCGGTTTGTCAACAGAAGAAGCGCGTCGCGTTGCGTTGGAAGACCACAGAAGGTAGTTTATCTATGACATTTCCCCACGCTGCTTGTTGCAGCACGAATTTGTTGCAGTGAGCCCACAGTTGTGATTGTTTAAATCGGGACGAAGTGCTCACTCGACCCCTTTCGCAGCAAGGCCGGATTTATTTCCGGTCTTGTTGTTTTTTACGTATCATCTACGGATGGCTAAACGCAAACACCCAAGAGTCAGATTTCCCAAACGAAACAAGTTCAACGCGAATCCGACTACCTATCGAGGCTGGCGATTTGATTCGAAAGCCGAAGCGGAGTTCGCCAAGAAACTAGACGCAATGGTGGGTGCGAAGCTTGTCCTCTGGTGGCTTCGCCAGGTTCCGATTGACCTAACTGAAGACGACCGATATCGCGTGGATTTCGTAGCCTGTTACACCGATGGGACTCTTGAAGCCATCGAAGTGAAGGGAATGGAAACGGAAGCGTTCCGAAGGACACGACGCCTGTGGTTGAAATATGGCCCATTCCCCTTGAAGATTGTCAAAAAGAACCGTACAACCGAAACACTATGGGATGGCGAAACCACAGCGATTGAGTAAATGATGGTCAAAGAAGCAACAGAACTGGTGTGGCTACTCGCCACTGGCGTAGCATCTAGCGGCACGACAGCCGTTGGTCTCGCCGGAGTCATGGATGTCAGTTCGCCCAGGGGGAATGTGATAAACGAAAGTACACTGATTCCATTAGGCCTGTTCCTCGCGGGACTGACCATGACTACTACGTTGGTCTGGAAAGCAGCAAGCCAAAAAGCGGCAACGGACATGAAGCTCAAAGAGTTGATTGACCGGGTTGATCGACTTGAGAGGCTCCGAGACAAGGAGACGTAAGATGTTTAGCAGAAGAGCTTGGGAACGAATTACAGCCGCTATGTTTATTGCGGCTGTTTGTACATCTTTTGCCCTTGTTGGAGCGTTGTTTCTCACGGGTTGTTCGTCTGCGAAACAGGCTATCGGTTCATCCGCTCAGCGTGTAAATGTGCAAGCTGCGAGTTCTAAACGATCGGCTAGTCAGATCATTGAACTGGCTGAAGCCTCAAAAACTCTCGAATCTATTCAGGCCGACCCCATCGCGTTGGACACACAAGATCAAATCATCGCATTGAGCGGAGCGATAGTGTCAGAGCAATCTGACATCCAATCAACGACCGTTGAAATACAATCAAACCTGCACAGAGTCGAAGATTCGACACCCTGGTGGGCACGTTTGATGAGCAATCTCGCCATCGCTGGCATCGTTATCGGGATAATCGTACTCCTTTGGCAAACTGGTCTAGGCATGTTGATCAAACGCGTAGTGTGGTCATTGGGAATGTTTATCCCAAAAGCAACTATGAGATCCGCCGAAGCCGACTTGAAAATGTTAGATAGAAACAACGAGATGGCCCAACGTGAGGCTGTCGCTATTCGAAGAACCTCCGATCCAGCGTATGAGGCTGCTCGGAAGAAGATCAAACGGAGAGAAATCAAATGAGCGATATTTGGATGATTCTGATTAGCGTTGCAGGCGGCATTGCAGTAAGCGAATTGGGTTATTTCAAGTGGGTCATGTGCAAGCTTCGACGCTCTTGCGGAGATAAATGCCCCAAAAAAGGATCAAAGTGACGGCAAAACGCGTAGATCACACTGAAGCAAGAATGCCCGCACCTTCCCAGGCTCTCATTAAAGCCTGTGCGAAGGCGGGTTATCTTGCTATGGCAACGAGTATGGACACGTCATTTGACTACGACTTCACAGATTGGGATGATCTGAAACGATCGTACAGAGAAGTATGGGAGCAGGTTGCTCGCGCTCTGTATGCTGTGATCGCCATCCAGGGTGGCGCAATCGTTGAGGAAATCCCTAATGTCCAAAAGCCAGACGAAGAAGAATAAAGCATCAGGCCTAACCGTTCAAAGTGTGCCAGTCGACTCTTTGACGAATGACCAGAAGAATGCCAGAGAGCATAGCCATCACAACATGGAAGCGATCAAAGAGTCTCTGAGGCGATGGGGTCTTCAGAAACCAATCGTGGTTGACCATCAGAACGTGGTTATCGCTGGTAACGGCACGTTGGCGGCTGCTCGAGAACTTGGTTGGGAAAACATCGACATCGTTCGAACGGACCTAACAGAAGCCGAAAAAATGGGATACGCGATTGCCGACAACAGGACGTCGGAGTTGTCTGATTGGGACGAAATCCAGCTTGCTGCCACTCTTCAAGAGATCGCCATCGAGGACATCGCTTCTACAGGGTTCAGCCAAAACGATCTCAACAAGATGTTGAACAAGATCACAAAGACACTAGAACTTCGAATGGAAGAAGACGACACGTTGGGAACCACCAGTGACCCAGGGCTGTCTAGGACGATGCCGAACGTCAAGACAGATGCCCCTTCTTCCCACGTCCGCATGGTTCAACTGTACTTTGACGTAGAATCGATCGAGATTTACCTCGACATGTTGAAAATGGCTGCCGAAGTCTTGGAAACGGACAACCCGACAGATACGGTATTGGCGGCTCTTGAGAAAGTGACAACACATGAAAACGATTGAAGCCAAGCGTCATTTGACCGATGAAGAAGCTGGGGAATTGGCCGGCAAGCAGTTGACCGAAGCTTCCTACGACACCGTAGTGAGGGAAGACACCCTGGTTCTGGACGAAGAAGGCAAGCTTCTCGCTAGGTACATACCTAACATCATCCCAACATCATTGATTCGCCAGGGTTATGACGCGTTGAATGACGCAGCAGGTTCCACCGACAACAGGGGTATTGCTGCTGGTATCAATGAGGATATGACGTCTGAATCAAATGAGAAAGTTGTGAAATGGCGAGCTGTCAAGAAAGACGGCACCATGAGCAACACAAATCGGGCTGCGAGCGTGATGTCTGGAATAGTCGGGTATTTCGACCGGACTCCGAGAATGCCATATTGCCGACAAACCAGTTACACAGTCAAGAACCGCGATAAATACGAATCTGCGATCCCGATGATTGAGTTCATCTCCCAAGCGTTCAAAGACAACGTTCCAGAGCTGTATTCAAACCAAGAATCAGTGGTCAAAGAAACGTCTCCAGACTTCGTGATCGGCGATTCGGTGTTCACGACAGTCACCGTCAATGCCAACTGGCAAACCGCAGCCCACAAAGACCAGGGCGATTATCCCGACGGTTGCGGAGTAATGACCGCTATGGAAGCCGGATACTACGAGGGTTGTTTGACCTGTTTCCCTGAATACCGGTTGGCGGTAGACATGAGAACTAGGGGCATCTTGTTCGCTAATGTCCACAAATGGCATGGAAACACGCCTTTCTATGGACACCCTGGCCAATATCGGCGTTTGGCGTTGGTTCTTTACTACCGAGACAAGATGAAACATTGCGGCTCAGCGTCTGATGAAGTGGACCGGGCGAAGAACCGGAGCCACAACAACCCTATGGGTGGAGAAGGGACGTCGCTGACATGAGTTTCCACGTAGCAATCAAGACTTACCAGAGATACCAGGGTGCCAAAGACAAGACCCTGAAGATGCTGGCCGAATACGGTATTCCAGAGGATAAGATCACTCTGTTTGTAGTCGACCAGGCCGAAGCGGATGCGTATTCAGAAGCACTGGGCAACTGGGGAGGAAACATCATCCAAAGCGGTAAAGGGATCAAAAGCGCAGTCCGGGCTTTCCGTTCCTATCAACCGCCAGGGGAACGAGTCCTACACATCGACGATGACGTTACTGCTGTCAAGAAGAAGGTGGGCGAGAATGCCCTTGAGCCTATTTCTGACCTGTCTGAATACGTCAATCAGATGTTCGAGATCACAGAATCCCACGGAGCCAGGATGTGGGGAATCTACCCAGTTCAAAATGCGTTCTTTATGCGTGAGCACGTGACCCAAGGCCTGAGATTCTGCTGCGCGATCTTCCACGGATTCATCTCTGACGGTGGCAGGGACATCAACCTGTTCTCAGAATGCGAGTACAAAGAGGATTTTGAGCAGACTATCAAGCATTTCATGACCGATGGCTCTGTGGTCCGGGACGAAGCTGTGACAATCAAGACAGCGTATTACAAGAAAGGCGGAGGCGGAACCGCTAGTGCAGGCGTCGAAAAGAGAGACGAGTTGCATAAACTCGCTGCAGAAACACTATCATCCAGATACCCGGACTACTGCTACATGGCAAAAAAGAAGGGCTACGGGGGAGTAGATATTCGACTCAGACGTATGCCTTATGAGAAACTATGCTTATCACCAGCAAAAACGAGTCAAACGTATGCCCAAACCTGAAGAACAGCATGAGAACAGCAACGATAGACCTTGGCTGAGACAGTTCCAGTTCAAGCCAGGCCAATCAGGTAATCCCGGCGGAAGGCCAAAGGGGACGGTCAGTATCGAATCCGAGCTTCGGCGAAGACTGGCTGACGGGGAGGATGGCGAGAAGATCGTCAAGGGGCTTGTGACTCAGGCGTTGAGGCAAGCGTTGGAAGGCGATTACAAGTTCTTCAACCTGATCCTGGAGCGTATCGACGGCAAGATCGCAGATAGGCTTGCTGGGCATGACGGCGGACCCTTGTTTGAGGAAGAAGACATGAACAGGCTGTCGAAGCTTCTGAATCAGACAGACGATTGGCGAGATTAGATTATGGACTCTGGGGGAAATAAGAACGCAGCCAGAGACGATTGTCCGAATTGCCGGAACAAAGAGGTTGACCAGCTCAAATCAGACCTGTTCAACTGTAAAAAGAACACTCAGGCTAAAGACAAGAAGATCCGAGAGCTGGACAAGCGCGTATTTACGCTGACTATCATTGCCGTAGCCATAGGGGTCATTTTTGGCAAAGAAGCGTTGGACAGCCTGGTTGAGTGGCTTGACTCGATAAATGCTTTCAAATCTGGTGCTTCCAACTTGACTGAGGTGATCGCACCTGCCCCTGGGACTCTTGTTTTGTTTGGTGCAGCATTACTTCCGTTCAGGACAAGAAAACGTCGGTGAGTTTGTAAAGGTCATGATTGTGGATAAACGGCTGAACGAGACTGACGTATTGGCCCTGTGCCGGGCTTCCCCAATCTGGTTCTGTACCTACGTCATCGGATTCAGCCAGGCTAAGCTCCACAAGCGTCTGAATGGCCACCTAAGCGAGTTTGACAACTGCTACATCGAATTGCCCCGTGGACACGGAAAGACGTCTCAGATGGCCGCACGCTGTGCCTGGGAGATCGGCAGGAACCCGAACGTACGAATCAAGTACATCCAGCAATCAGACCGGGATGCGTCGAAAACAACCGCTTTGGTCAAGAACATCATCGAATCGCCGAAGTTCCAAGCAGTATTCCCTGAGATCACGCCTGTTAAGGACTTTTGGGGCAATACCGACTTCAAGGTGCATTGCGACTCTTGGCAGCGTGACAGCACGATGGAGGCTAAGGGCATCTTTGGCCGAGCCGGCGGTCGAGCGGATATCCTGATTGCTGACGATATTTGCGACTTGAGAAACTCAGTCCAGCAGCCATCGCTACGAGAGCAGGTCAAAGACTTCTGGAACAACAACTGGTTGCCGATGCGTGATTTCACCGCCGGCAAGGAGCCTAAGACCTGGAAGATTGGCACTTGTTACCACGTTGATGACATCACCGCCGATTGGCGGAAACAGCATCAAGATGACGGTGGCTTGCTCAGAATCCCAGTTGATGGATTCGAGTCACCTTGGCCTGAAGAAATAAAACCAGAGCTTCTCGAAGAGATCAGAAACGAGATCGGCCCTGTAGCGTATGGCCGGGCTTATGAATTGCTGCCTATCAGCGCCGAAACGATGATTTTCAGCGGCGATTGGCTAACCAGTTCTTCATACGAACCGGAAACCAGGCCGCAAACAGGGGAAATGGTTGCCGCATTCGATTTCGCTTTCAGTGAGTCCCGGTCTGGCGGAGATCCCGACTACAGCGTTTGTTTGATCGCCTGGCTCGGATTCGACAATCACCTGTATTTGGTGGACATGCTGAGAGTCCGTGCGACGTTCCCTGACTTCTCTAGGCGTGCACTGGGGCTATGCCATCACCACGGCGTTGTCAGGGCCATAGGAGAAGCTAACGGTCCTCAGAAGGGGCTTGTTCAGCAAATGAACGAGGCTTCACGATTTCCGATCATGCCCGCCAAGAGAACAACAGACAAGGTGACCAGGGCAGCAAAACGGCAAGCGTTCGTTGAAGGTGGACGGCTCCACTTGCCCAGTAGCAAATCAGTCATACTTCCAGCCTTTGAACCTCTGTTCGACGAGATGACCACGTTCCCGATAGCAGCCCACGACGATAGTGTTGACGCTTGCATTGATTTGATGGACCTGGCTTCAATATCCAAACCACCTCCAAAGCCGACAAGAATTGAGCGTAGGTCAGGTCTTGGAAAAGTGTATGGAGCCTAAACAAACCGACAGCGGTAAACAATCCGTTTCTTTCGGCCGAAAAACCGGACACAACCGTATACGGATTCCGATATAGTCCTGATATGGCCAATCCAGAACAAGCACGCAATAACAAAGGTCGATTCGCCAAGACAGAAGACGGCGAGATCGTCCCGAATGAGAATCCCCGCGCAGTGGTTGAACCGCCATTCGCGTCAGTAGTTGAGCTTCAACGCTCTTACATCAGCCACTTCACCAAGGTACTTCGCCGTTCTGACATGGCTTTGCGGAAAGATCGCAAGCTCCAACGACAGATGCGGCGTGACCCGGATGTGATGGGACCGCTTTATCAGCGGCAATCAGCGGTAGCCCTGCTCGAATACGAGATCAAGCCAGAAGACGAGAACGACCCAATCCAGGTTGAACAGGCGGCTGCCCTCGAGAAACTGATCAAGACCAACCTGTACAAGCCGTTTGAGTTCTTTATGGCGTTGCTTGACGCTGTTTGGTACGGACCTGCTGCTGTCCAGGTGACGCCGGAAATGAGAGAAGGCTTCGTTGTACCAGGCGAGTGGATGCCTATTCATTCTGACACACTAGCTTTCACCACATACGGCGATCTGACCATGTACGTCGGCCTGAAATACGAGGGCGACAAAGAAACTGGGCCTTACGGCATGGTTCACACCCTTGACGATGAGGAACGCGAATTGGTCGTTCTTCACACGCATGGGCGCCAAGGACCGGATTACGAAGAACCAGAAGAAGCCGCATACGTCTATTCAGGCCGTGGCATCAGGGATACGGTCTGGTTCTACTGGATGATGAAGCAAACCGCTCTCCAGTTCTGGATGACTTGGATTGAGCGGTATGGCATGGGTATCCGAGTCGGAACGTACCCGGACGGCAACAACGCTGCCAAGGACGTGATGGAAGAGGTCTTGCAGAACCTCGTTGGCGACGTGTCGGTGGTTATCCCACGGCAACCAGGCGAGAGCCGCGATGCCTACTCAATCGAGGTTCAGGAGCCGAACGCAGGAAACGCCAAGACGTTTGCGGACCTGATCGAAGGCTACTTGGCCGGTCAGATCAAGGAACTGATTATTGGGCAGACGGCAACGACCGAAGCCACATCAACTGGGCTTGGGTCATCGGTAGGCGATCAGCACGCCGAGACGTTCAAGCGGATTATCCGTGCGGACGCTATGAACCTTGCCGACACCCTTACGCGGGAACTGGTCTGGAAGTATCACGAAATGAACTTCGGGGAAACGGCCTACAAGCCCCGATTCGAGTTCTCGCTCGAGAAGAACGATCCGCATGAGTTCATGGAAGCTGTACGCGGATTCGTTGAGATGGGCGGCGAGGTATCGCAGCGACAAGCACGCGAGATCCTTGGACTGACTGAACCCGAAGAGGGGGAGCCGGTTCTCTCGAGTCAGCAGCAGCAAGAGGGAATGGCTGAACCAGGCCAAGAGGAAAACCCACTGGCAGCGTTGCTTGGCGGCGGAAAGCCCCGAAGCGAGGCATTCAAGAAATACACCTACGCTCTCAAGCCGGAACAAGACAAAGATACGTTCAACTGTGGAGTTGGATCTGGTGGATTTCAGCCAGGGAACGATTGCGCTGGAGGAAATGGTTCTTCTAAATCAAGCAGCACGTCCACAAGCGAGTTGGCTGCAAAAGTAAACAAGGCTTACCCTCAATCACCAACTTCGTTTCCGTACTCAAAGACAGTAAGCGTTGGCGAAAACACTGATTGGGCAAAAGTTGCTCGAACGACCAAGAAGAACAAAGAAACCGGCGCATACGGTGTAACCATAGAAATCGACGGTAAACGAAACGGAAGCTTGGAATGGTGGAGATCGACGGCTGCGCAAGACCACAGTGGTTGGATCATTTCACGCAAAGATGCTCAAGATTCACAAGCTGGTGAATCAAGGTACACCGCACCCAACAAGGCTGAATTGATTTCTGAATTGGCATCTATTGGAAAGTATAAGTTGTCTGAAATGGATGAGTATTCTTACAAAAATGACAACGAATACGAAGACTATGTAATACACGCCACAGAAACTGGCGAAGATCCTAACGCAATTGATCTATAAAAACTCCACATTAAGGACGAGGCAACCAAATGAGTACCTTCAGCAGACGAGCCAAGGCGGAAGCCGCTAAGTATCAGCACCAGATTCATCCCAAGCACCGACACAAGTACAACTTCGGGTCGGACTGTGGTGCAGGCGAGCAAGACAACAAAGGTTTTCAGCCTGGTAACACCTGTGGCGGCGACGGCGACGGTAAGAACGACGCTGGCGACCAGGGTGGTGGTGATAAGTCCAAAGCCCAAACCAAAGAAATGAAAGCTGCTACGACAGAATTGAGAGACAATGCTCAAATGTTTTTGGACATGGCTGATCCAGACGAAGTAGATCGTATAGATGTCTTGATTGCGAAACAAAATCACAATCAACTTACTTCTTTGGCTGATGCTATCGACAAAGGCGACGCGAAATCGGCTTTCGAACTTTATTCAGAATTAGAGGCAGGTCTTGAAGATGAGGTTCCTGACGCCTTGCAGAAATACTTAGGTGATGTGGAAGAAAATCTCATAATGGATGAGATGGATGCTGACGGGGACAAGTATGACGACGCAACTAAAGTTTTGGATAGAGCTACTGGGCTTGGCGTCTTGGATGAAGACACACTCATCAAATACGAAGAAATGATCGACGATGGCGACTATGAAAAAGCCACTAGAGAATTAGACGACTTGATGGCCGAATATGAAGAAACGTCTGCACCCGCAGCAGGTTCGACTGTGTACGACCAAGTGAAAGATTTCATGGACACGAACCCGACCGAGGCTGAAATCGAGTCTTTCTACATCAACGAAATCCAGCCTCAAGATAAACGGTCGATGAACGAAATCCTTCAAGAAGACGATCCTCGCGATTACGAAACTAGAAAACAAGAGATAGACGATAAATTAGATTCTGGTGAGATTTCTGCAAATGATGCTCATTATTTGATTGAAGACTTGGACGCTGCAATGGGCATGGGTGAATACGCACCCTCTACAGGCGACCCCGAATTAGATGAACTGGCTGCTCTTGAAGCCGAAGATGACGCTACTGCAGAGGAACGAGCGGCTATTGAAGACGAAGAAGCTGCAACGGCTGCAACGGCCGACTCTGATCTGGAAAAAATCGATTGGGTCCCAAACAGAGGTTTCGATGACATGGGTGAAATGCCCATGTCAAGCATCGCCGAGAAAGCCGCTAAGGATTACAAGATCCCCAAAAATGCGTCAGGTCAAGAAGCGTATGAAATCATCACGAGCCAGGGTGGGCACCATGAGTTGATGGAAGATTTCTACGGTGAAGAATACGTCGATAATCTTGATTCAGAAACCGAAGACAACGACGAGTATTCAGATCACCTCGACGAGTTTGAGGCAGAATTGATTGCCGTTTTGGATCACGTTTATGGCGAACCGACCCAGTATGGAGATGAAGCCGACGCACCCGCAGCGGACTCTGGAAAATGGAAGCCTGGGCAACCACTAGATAGGGCCACCAGCGTCAAAGTTCAAAAAGCAGCGGAACAACTGGCAAAGGACTTCCCTGAATATACCGTTGAACAACACAGGCAAATGATGACGGATGCAATGACGACTCCTGAGCGAGATTTGCCATTTACCGAAGGAGCAGCGGAAGAACTAGCCCAGTCATTCGGACTGGCGGGAGAACCCAGAGGCATCGAACGAATGATGGAAATGGTGGAAAATTCCGTTGATTACAATGAAGCTTCTCCGGAAATGCAAGCTCTTGCAGATGAACTGATCAAAGACGGTCATATTTTGCGATACGTCTACGACGAAACAGGAATCAATCCCAGAGACTTGGATAATCGTTGGGACGAGCTTGGAATGGGATAAACAGTGCAAGGTTCTGATGTCATCAAGGTTATCGAGACTCTTGGCTTCCCCGTATTCATAGCGATTGCCCTGATGGGCTGCATCTACTTGTTGGGACGGTGGATGATGAATACGCTGATGCACAAGATGGATGCCCAGTGGAATATGATCACGAAGCTGATCGACCGCACCAGGGCATTGGATAACTCGATTATCCGCCTTGAGACGATGATACGACTGCTGAACGACATGAACCCGGACTGGGAAAGACTGGGCAAGCTGGACGATCAAGACAAGCGCAAGGATTAGCGATTGGCAAAGGTTCATACAGACAAAGAGTTTGATGACCTTATGGCGGCTGCTTTCGAGGAAAGCGTCGTTCCATACATTGAGGCGGTCGCATCGACTATTGAAGGAAGGGCAGATGGCCGAGCCTGGCACGACTTCGAGCTTGTCACGGCTCGTGCTATTCTGCTTTCCTACCTGTTGGGCTTGTCTCAGGTCATTGAAGACGCTGAAATAGCCGGTGCTGATTTCTTCTCCGACAAGGCGACTTATGCCAAGGAAGATTGGCCGATGGAGGTTGGATTCGAGGAGTTCTCTCCTGAGCCGTTCCAGGAGGCGATTGACCTGTTTGAAGATCGCATTCCTCTGTTGTCTCGCAACGTCGGTCCCATTTCTGATATCGCCCGCCAGCAAGCTGCAGAGATTGCGATGGCTGAACGCATGGGAGTGGTCGCCAAGCTCGATGCTCAAACCAACGCCATATCTCAATCAATGGGCGAAGGATTTTGGGTCACTGGCATAGACGATGAAAATGTCCTTCTTGATCTGAAAAAAGTTCTTGCCCAGTCTATGCGCGGCGTTATGCCAGATGATCGGTTGACGCTTCCTGACTTTTTGAGCATGGAATGGCTTGAAAAGTCTCCCGTTCTTACTGCAAATCGGCTTGAAACCATTTACCGGACAAACCTGCAAAGTGCCTTCAATGAAGGACATATGGCATCAATGCGGTCTCCGGAAGTCAAAGCCGTAGCACCGCTCGTCAAGATCAATGAGATAACGGACTCTAGATCCCGCGACCACCACGCAGCCATGAATGGGTACATCAATACGGTCGAGTACATTGATCGCATGCAACTCAGACCCCCAAATGGCTTTAATTGCAGGGGTGATGTGATTGTCGTATCTTGGACTGAGGCAGAACGTCTTGGCTTGGTCGGCGATGACGGGGAAATCGACTGGCGGGCTCTTGAGCGATACAACGGCGATCGCCAGGGCTACATAGATCGCGGGGAATACCCCGACCCAGGGTTCACAAGCAGGGTGGCATAAGCATGGTTGGCAGACAACTCACGGCTCAAGAGGTTTCATCGCGTTTGAGAGTGTGCGATGAGACGGTTTATAGGCTCCTCAAGCGTGGTGAATTGAAGGGATACAAGGTTGGACTGCAATGGAGAGTTGACGAAGAACAACTGCAAAAGTTCATTACGAGGACCAGAAGCAACCGACACGGCACGACAACGGTAGGTATTTCGTAAGAAAGTCACATAATCTCAATGACAATAGCCGAAAGATTTAGTATGAACACGAGTATGGCGACCGAACAGGTTACAACTATGCCGTCTCATCAAGTATCCGAAAACGGGGATAAGGTCACGATCCACGACCTCGAACTATTTGTAGGCCACATCCCTGGCTTCGATGCGGATGATTCTGGTATGGACGATTTGGACGATGAGGCTATCGAGAATATCATTTCTCGCACCAAAGCCCACATGAGCGCGGGAAGCAACCCGAAGCTGGTTATGCTCCACCAGGAGGAAGGCAAAGATTGCCCTCCCGAAGCTCTTGGCGATATCGTCAACATTGGCCGCAAGGATATCTACATCAATACGGGCGATGGGGAGAATTACAGCGGACCTGGTATCGTTGGTGATGTTGTAATGTCGAAGCACGACTTCGAGCAATACATTTCCTCCAACCGTTTCCCGCGCCGATCTGCCGAGATTTGGAAAGACGGCCACATGAGCGAGGTCGCTTTGCTTGGCCGGGAAACGCCAGCCCGTCCCCTACGAGATACACGGTTCGCCAAGACTGGCGAAAAATCAACGTATACCCGCCCTGTTACCTTTGCAGAGGTTGCTCCAGGTGGGTCTAACACTTTTGTCCCCGGTATGGCGGACTGTGAAAAGAAGGAACATGACATGCCTGAAGAAAATGACGGTCGCATGACGATCGAGCATGACGGTGATGACAAGGATCTCATCGCCAAGCTTCGTGCTGAGAATGACACCCTTCGTGAAGACCTGGAGCAGCTCAAAATGCAGCTCAATGGCGATGACGAAGAGGACGAAGAAATGCTGATGGGAATGGATGAGGACGAAGAAATGGAAGCCTCAGAAGCCCATTATGACGAGAACGGTGAAGACGAAGACGAAGAGGACAAGGCAATGTTCTCACGCATTCGTCGCACCAAGAACGGCAAGGAAGTCGTTGCTCGTTTCAAGAAGCTCAAGAGCCAGCGAAACGCATACCGCAAGGTAGCGCGTGGCCTGGGCATGAAGCTCCGCAAGGCCAAGTTCTCCAAGGAACTGGACGCTTTGCAGGCTGCTGGCTACCGAGTCCGAGGGCATCGCAATCACATGATGAACGAACTGCTCGCCACCAAGGACGTTGAGGCTAAGCTCAAGTTCTGGCGTGCAACCCTCAAGAAGAACCCGATTGGCAAGCGTTTGAATATGACAAATGCTCGAGTCAACGGCAAATCTGAGTATTCATCAGCAGATCGTAAAGCGGCATCCGACCGCGCTGTAGTCCGTATGACAAAAGAAAACCTGGATTCGGATAAGTTCCAGCAGGTCTTTGAACAAGAATTGAAGTCCGGCTGATAGCCCGACACAGGAGACAAACTAATGGCTAATCAACACACACCAAACCTTGTTGCAGTAGGGACCATTCGCCCTTATCGCGCAGTTGCACCAACCGGAAGCGCGGACAACGCTTGCGGCGAATCCAACGCAAACAATCTCAGCATGGGCGTTGTTTCAGGTGATACAAAGTCACACGACTCCGCTAATCACGCTGAAGCAAATGACCAGGTTTCTTTGCAAACCGGAAACGTGCTTCTGATTGAATGCGGCGGTTCTGTAACTCGCGGCAACGGTCTGAAGACTGACGCTGATGGCAAGGCTGTTGAAGCTGCAACATCTGGCGCAACTCTCCAATACCACATTGGGGTTGCTTTGGAATCTGGAGCATCTGGCGCAATCATTCGTATGTTGTGGATGCCCCAGGCTATCCGACCAGCACTTTCATAATCTGACCCTTTCACTTTATAGAGGAATAAAACAATGGCAGAAGTCGCACCCGGTGGCGGAAACACATTCGTCCCCACATTCTCAGAGGCGACGGGGCAGATTCAGGTTGAATTCACCCGTTCCCCTAATTCGTTCCCGGTAACTCAGTATTGCAAGCTGGTTCCAGTTTCCAAGAGTACGGGTTACTACCTTTCAATCGACGAGGAAGAGTCAAGCCGACTCGTAAGCACAAACGACTTTGTTTGGCGTGACGGCAACGATGCTCCCGAAGGCGGTTCGGTAGATCACGAGTTCACATCTTTCACCACTGAAAGATTTGCTCAACCTTTCACCCTTGGACACCGTTCGGTATCCAATGCTGATTGGGACATTGTTGCAGCACACGCACGAATCGCAGCCTCCAAGGCTATGCGTCTTCGTTCCATGCGAGCAGCAACGACCCTGATTACTTCAGGTAACTGGCCTGCTCTGGCAACTTCAGCCTGTAGCCATGCTGACTTTGGTGGCGGCAAGCTGGACGCTTCGACTGGAACTAATTACTTCATCCAGAAGGCATTCAACGGCGTTGTTGAGCGAATCCTTAGCAACACCGGCGAAGCCGTCAAGCCCAGTGACATCGTGGCAATCATGAGCGCGGACACCGCTCATCAGATCACGGAAACTGAAGAGTATCACACCTACTTCAACGGTTCGCCTTTCGCGGCTGGATTCGTTAAGGGTGCTGGTGAGTTTGATGAGTATTCATTGCTCTCAAGCTTCTTCGGAATCGGTGGCATCGTTGTTGACACGACCACTAAGGTCACTAATCGCAAGGGTGCGACCACTGCTCGAAGCTCGATCTTCGAGGATGATATTGCATTCGTCAGTCGCCCAGGCGGCTTGATGGGAACAGAAGGCGTCCCCGATTTCTCAACTATTACTTGCATGGCTTATGAAGACATGACGGTTGAGACGATGGATGACACCTGGAACCGGCGTACCCGTGGTCGCGTTGTCGATGATTCGGCAATCGTTCTCACGGCTCCGCTTTCCGGCTTCCTCCTGACGGATTGCGTTGACTGATTGGACTGACCTCCACAATCGGGCATTAGCCCACCCCTTCACGGCGGGTAGGGGTCAGCAATGGCCTCTACCCGCTTTGGGTTGGAGAAGTAATAAATGGCACAAACCAAGTACGTGACAATCGCAGAACTGAAAGAATCGTTTGATACTCGCATGCTCGGCCAGTTGTGTTCCTACTCAGGCACTCCATCTGCGCTTGGCGACGAAACAAACGCGGTGGCGTTGAACGCTATCGAGAAGGCTTCTGGAGAAATCCAGTCTTATGCACTTCGAGGCGAGCGGTATACGTCTGAAAACCTAGACACGATTTACGCAGCAGATGATTGGTCCCTGAAGGGGCTGTGTGCCACTCTGACGGTAAAGCATTTGTTTCGGGGTAAGGCTACTTCAGCTCCTCCGGACGTCCAGGCGATGATTGACGAGGCTACAGCGACCTGTGAGGCGTTGGGCAAAGGCGATCGTATATTCAACTTTGGAACTGTTGCTTCGGCGGGCAAGGCTGCTATTTCGTTGATAAGCAACGCCAACCGTGGCCGGATCAACATGGTGTCGGATTCTGAGTATTTCCCACCACGTCAGGACAGGGCGTACTAATGGCGACCATCCGCATCAGAGCCGATGAGCTACCCAGGTTGAAGAGCATTCTCAAGAAGAAGGCTCTTGGTGCGTTGAACAATAACGAAGGTTTGAAAGGCATTCTTCGTTCCCAAGCTGTCAATCGAATGCTGAACAAAGGCGATTCGACGCACAAATACCCCGAACTTTGGGTAACCGTAAACAACAAAACCAAAGATCGAAGGTTTGGAGGAATGCCATTGAACGACACTGGCAACCTCAGGACACGATTGACAGGTGATGTAGTTGTCAATTCAGACACGATTACTATGTCACTTAAAGACGGTGCGGGATACGGCGTGTACCACCAACACGGATTTACAACTAAAACCGGCGGAGAAGTGCCGCAACGCAAGATTTTTAACCTACCACCAGAGAACGTTCAAGAACTGAAACGTGCGATTGGTGATGCAATAGCAAATGAGATAAGGTAGAAACACCATGGCAACCGCAATCAATATCGCTGGACCTACAAAACTATGTTTGGCACAAGCAGCAGAAACAAGCACAAGCGCAATTACGGCTGAGCTTGGAATCACAGACAACAGTGACCTGATTAGCATTAGTTATGAAGAACTAATGGACCCGTATTTCTCGTCTGAAAAAGGCCGAGAACCGGCGGCCATGATCTACCAGGGCACTATTGCTACGATCTCGGCAACTCTCATCAAATGGGATGAAGCCATCGTTGATAATCTCAGAACAACCATGCACTCAAACGCTACTGGCACTCTGGGAACAATCGGACAAGACCAGTTCGATGCAACTTTTCCTCATGTGCAGAATTTCCAAGTAAGAGTTCTTGCGACAAGTAGCACAGGATTTACTGGTACTTCTTATCAATTCCTAAAGTGCTACGTTGACTCGATTCAAGAGACGAACTGGGGGAATGCCCCGAAGAAGCTGATCGTGTCATTCAAAGCCGTCAGGAATTCAAATGGTATTCTGTTCGTTGAATCGTAATTCATAAACCTTTGAAGGAGGTGGCTGATGCCAATTATTAACACGGAGAACGATGACCATACCTTTGAGGTTCAGGTCAAAGACAAATGCACGGTGTATGTGGACGCCTTTGAGTTGTCTGGAAAGATTATGGAAGCTGGACTTCAAGAGGGCGAGAATCCCACTATCTCGCAAATAGACGAGATTATGAGAGACATTTCTTGGACACCCGAAGGCGATAGCCTGGATGAGGTGACCAAATACGAGTTGTTTGCAGTTGCCTCCAAAGCAATCATGAGGATGGAACAACTGGGAAACTGACACTGCCATACGCTAAGTTCGTCCGAACGTATGGTTACAAGCCAAAGGTGAGAGGCTTATCTGAGGGCGAAGTAGACATTGGACTGCTCGCATGTATGAACAAGATAAACGCTTCCGAGATACTCATGTCCGCACAGGGCATTGGTGCGGCATTGGACGGCGAATCGTATTTATCTGTTCTCCAGGCAGCAGGGGCATCAGACAAACAACTGCAATCAGCAGAATTGCAGATAATCAGAAGTAAGAACGCAAGCGCGTCTAGGAGCATGTAATGGCAGTCACACTAACCGGGTCAAATGGCCTGTTTACCAGATTGGGTAAGTTGTTCCAAGTTGCGGTGCAGATCAAAACCGCACAAGGCACAATCGCAACCGAAATCCAAGATGCTCTAAACGAGTTTGATGTGGGCGACAACGACCATGCCCTGGCGTTGACTGGGATCAAGAAACAAGCTCAGTTGTCTATGGCAGCGGTGTATTCAAATATCCGCTCTGTAGCACATAAGACATTGATTGAAATGGTGGACGATGATGACCCGTTGCCGTCAAAAGACATCAATTCAGCATTGGACCGTTTGATTAAGCAGATGGAAGACGCTAGTGCTTCAATCAATGCTTCCTCCTACGGCGCGCCCGATTCGGCTCATTCAGGCAACACTGGAAGCGGTACTATTCTTGCATCAACAACAGCGTTGAGCAAAAGAACCGCAAACATTCGAGCTGAGTCCCTGGTCCTTACTTGCACTAAGGATTCTCAGGTTTCTGGCACTGCTGGACGAGAAACTTTTTCCATCAGGGGCGAAATGCCGATTACGGATATTCGAGATCCAGATTGGCCAGGCGGATCAGGGGCAAGCCATACCATAGTTGTTACAGATCCTTCGGTAGACGCTTCTTCTCAAACAAGCAAAAACCTGCTTACTAACTCTGCATTCAATTCGTTTAGCACAAACACGCCTTCCAACTGGACTATTGCTACAGGGACGGCGGGGACTCACGTTTCTAAGAACACAACATCCGCTAAGATTTTCCAAGGCGACGCAAGCTTGCAGATTACAGGAGATGGGTCAAACTTGACTAAGTTGACTCAATCACTGAATACTGCTGGTGGAACCGCCGGAAAACTTTTGCCGGATACTGTGTACATTTTGACGTACAAGTATTACCTTGATTCTGGCGTTGCTGCTGGCGTTCTCAAGATCAGTATTGAAGATGCAGGCGGAACAGAAGTAACTAACAACGGACTTACCGCTTCTTCAACTATTAGTTTGGGTGCAGCAGCGGACAGTCAATGGGTTACGTCTTCTACGTTCTTCAAGACTCCAGAAGCATTGACTACTAACGGTCCTTACCAGCTCACTCTTGAGCTTACTACTGCAATGACAAACACCAAAAACGTTTACATTGACCAGTTGTGCGTGGCAAAACCGTTGCAAGTTGGTAGAGGCGGGCCATATGTAGCAATCCTTCGAGGGGCTACTGATTTCGTCAAAGACGATCAGTTTGTTATTGCGGTTGCTAAGAGCAGCACTGGGACTATGCAGGAAAACTTTGACAAGTTCTTCGATATGTATGGTCGTGGCAAACAACTTCCAGAACACACTAGCGGTAGCGAAACCATCGCAGATAGTCTGATCGCCTAATGAGTACAACGCCTGACAAGATGTATCAAGCTCTCTTGACGAAAGCCAAGGCAGTTGTCAGCCTGGTTCACGATGATTTTATCTACATCTCACACGAGCCTGTGTTCACTCAGGAGGACGATCAATACATCCAGATCGTTCCGGGCGTTCCGACTGCTGTAACGCCTCAGGCGGGCTACTACTTGATCCAGGAGGAGTTTGAGGTGGCAGTGTGGAGCCGTTTGTACTTGGATCAAGGAAACAGGTCTACGGAGAAGTTTGCCAATCTGACTTATGGCGTTCTTAAGTTGATGACCGAAATCCGTTCTGGTCTAGTCAATCACATATTGTCTTACGATGGCAGTGACAAAGCTTCGATTCCAATTACGTTTGAGCGTGGCAGCAGGTTGTTTGAGTCTCCTGAGCAGCCAGGGTGGTGCTACATGGCCGATACCTACAAGTTTGGATATGAGATTGCCTGATGGCTGAAAACCTTGGACAAATCGACGTTGTAATTCAATCTGATAATCAGACTTTGAACACGGGCAATGTAGACCGTGCTGCGATTGATCGGATGGAAGCTGCTGGCAAGTTGAACGCGTTCCAAGCAATGAACGCGCGTCAAGATTTGAAAGAAGGAATACCGTTTGGTCCCGATAGCGGTATGGGCGGCGAAGGTGGAATCGCATCTGCTCCTATGGGCAAGATGGGCAAGTTTGCGACGGGTTTGGGCGTTGCTACTGTTGCAGTTCTTGCTGTCAAAAAAGCGTTTGACACAGTTGTAAATGCAATAAAGAAGTTTTTTGCAACAATGCAGCGTTGGGATTCTGAGACTCAACAACTGATTTCCCAGCTCGCAGCATTGAGCGGACAAGCTGCAATGGCATCCGCGATCACTGCTATCGGCGATTTCAACAGGCAAATGGAAAAGGCCAAAGCACTGGGTCCGATGCTGCTCGAGATGACAAGGGCAAGAGAAGGATTTGCCAACGTCAAGAATGCACTTGATACAGCGTTTGGAGCGATCAAGATTACCGTGCTTGAAGTCTTCTTCAAGACAATAGAAAAACTGATCCAACCTTTGGTTGACGCGTTTGGCGGTGTAGATGGTTTGGCAAATGCAGCCAGGCTATGCACAATTGCTGTACTTCAACTAGCAAGCGATTTTATTTGGGCGGGTGGCTGGTTGGTAAAGATTATTTCTATGGTTCCAGGTGTCGGCGGTCCTGCGCTTGGAATGGTAGGTGACATTGGAATAACCATTTCAAAGAAGATTGACGAAGCGATTGCAGAAGTCAAACGAGGAAACGACGAAGAAGGGCTGAGAAACGATATTGCCCAACTGCAAGACGCAAACGGGAACATGATGGCAATGCTCGAGCATATGACCAGTGGCATGTGGAGGCACAACACTCAAGTCCGTGGAGCGTTGGCGTCTGGAAGAGAACTAAACCAGTCTGGATTTAACCGTTTGTCTAGGCGTGACCGAGACAACTGGGGCAAATAAGATGGCTAAATGGGCAATCACATACAACGGATTTGGTTCAGCAGGAGATCCAGCAGAACACCTTGATTGGAGTCACGTTAATGTCCAAAGCGTGAAGTCGTCTCCAGTGTTTTCTGATGACGGCATATCAATCGAAACAACCAGGCATGTGATTACAGGCACGGCATTGATTTCCAAAACAACTGACGCGAATTTTAGATCGGCTGTTTTGAACGCTCGTGCATTGTTAGCTGCGCATCCGAGGAAAGGCGCATCTACTGCTGTCAAAGTCTATCTTGACTCCGCAGAAACTGCGACAGACGTTGCAAGCGGGATTCACAGTGCAGGAGGAGATGCAACTGATGGGTTGCAAGGTGAAACAGACGAGTTCACAGGGGGTAGTGAGTTCAATGTTGTTACTTATTACGGAATGGACGAAGACGATTACGGGTTGCCGACTTGTGATTTTTCCATTGAAGAAATCGTTGGAACATCAACCGCCGTTGTTTCATTCACGATTACTTGGCACAAATACGAGCCACCTGCTGCTGGTCTGACATACGACGTTATTAGTCACACCTGGACTCAAGAATACACCATTGACGAAGCGGGAATGACCACTCTTGTTATTGACGGTCAGTTGAGAACCAGAAACTACGTCGATGGAAGAAACGCTTCTACTGGAAATATAAGAGGAACTAATCCAGATAAGTGGAGAACACTGGTTATGCCAGCAGTTCCCGACAACTTCCGCGTTGACTCAATGAGATGGGCAACGGATACAACTGGAAGCAAGCTTCTATACAGGATTACTCTTAAAGAATACGCGCGTCCCCTTCCATACCCTGCGAAACGTGGCAGCGGCTCATTTGTTTACAAGCGATCTGTTGATAGCGGTCTAACGATGCTTGGTACAAAAGTGTTTACCGGGGAACTAGAAGGCGACACGAATTCTGATCCTCGAGAGTTGTTGAACAGCCTTATTCGCATTGCGGCATCACGCATATTCTTTGGCTCAGTAATGGACCCAGGCGGAGGCGAAACAGGAAAGACACCAGATAGGATCATGTCTATTACTGTTGGCGAAGAAGACATATTTACTAAGAAGAAAATCAAGCTTCAGATTATTGCTCAAGGCATGCAGACCACATCTCCATTTGGAACAACTGGTGGAGAAGGACAGGGAACAGGGTTCAACTTAATGGACCCGTTTTTCTCTAAAGACGGGTTGAGTTTGGCAGAACGTCCAAATGCCTATGGTTCGCAAATGATTTCTTCTGTCAAAAGACAACTGTTCTTGCCTTGGGACCCAGATAACAACTCAGCTTGGGCCAGTGAACAAGCATTTCCGCAAGCCACCTGGCGTACTGCAAATGAATGGAATGGCGATGACGTTGCATTAGTTGCAGACGATGAAAAAGTTTCTAACGCTATTGTTGAGCCGACTGATGGGGAGCATATAAACGCACCTATTGAAGAAACGGGTCAATCAACAAACCCATACGTTTTAGTATCTGCTGACGAACACATTGAAATGGATACGAATGTGATTGTTATGCCAGGTCAAAGCATGACTGCACACGATGTGCCGTTTCAGATAGGCAAGCCCATTGTGAAGATTGTTTCTGAATACAAGTTTTCCAGAGTTGGTTTGCCACCTAAACGATTCATGCTTTCTAAACCTGAAAACGCGGTCACTCTTGAAGAAAACTTCAATGTAAATCGTGGCGAAGTGGACGCGAATAACAACAGAAACTATTTGGCTTCATATAGACGAGTGGTACAGCTTCTTGATAACGGCACGACTGCGCAAACAGGTTTCTACGCTTCTGCTTTTGACTTGCCAGGGTGGGGAACTGTAGAAATGAAAGCATGGTGGCCGCAAACTGGAAAGATTCAAATGCCTGTTGATCCAAGAGTAGAAGGCGGCTTGGAAGAGACTACAGGCTCGCTAAATCGAACCCTTTTGGGTGGCGAAGATTTGAACGAACAATCAGAACAATCGTACAATCTTGGAACATCTCCTCAACTGTATGGCAAAGACACATTGACAGGGCCGAATCCGTGACAACTGGTTTTTCAGAAATCAAGTTTTCTTCACTTGCAGGTGATATAAATTCTGTTGTCTCGATGACTCCAGAAATAGTTCAGTTGTTGAACAACAACAAAGTAGATACTTCAGGAATCAATGAAGTGTATTGGCCTATTGGCGCAAGCAACCATGCTGTCGCCAGGTTCGTCGTACACGAAAGAACTTTGACGGCGTTGAATCCAGCAGCAGGCGAAATAAAGGTTCCGTTTTCGTTCGATGGCCTTGAGTTTCAAATGTTTATGATGACTCCTACGCCTTTGTATCCATCTGACAACGGCATGTTGGAGTTGTATGTAATTGAGTTGGTTGACGAACGATATTATTGGAATATCGATAGTGTTAATGTAGGTCCAGAAAAACTGAAACACGGGATCAACATTGCGAAACCAAAAGACCGAGTAGATTTACTTATTCAAACTACTCAAAATCCGGCAACCTGGAAAGGCGACGATGTAATAAATGAAATACTCCAATGGAAAAGCAACTCTATTGGGTTCAATACAAACTTGTGGACAGGTTTGAATCTGATTGATGGAGGCGGTCTTTTAGGCGAGTATCATTTTACTGGGCAACCTCTTGGAGAAGTTATTGATTACGTTCTTCAAGCATACGGTTGTGTACTTGTCGCGCTTCCTAATTCAAATGTGGCTGAATTTGGAAAACGATACCAAATCCAACTTATCAAAAATGGAGCTTCGAAAGCTTCTTACGCATTCAGCTCTGGTTTAGATGCCGCGTTGATTACTGGTGGATTCAAAGCGGAGTTCAACGGCAACAATCTTCAAGGATTTGGTACGACAAACTCAGAATTAGCAATCAATGAAGTTCCTACGCAAGTAGAAGTTCATTTCCCTGTAGCAGTCGAAGACAATAAATATCGAAAAGACATGAGTGTTGTGGACGCTGATGAACAAGACATAGATTTCGATGAAGCTGGAGAATACAACTTCACTACTGATAGGTGGCGTGGGTATGTAAAAACAACGGGACGAGGAAGTTTGCATAGCCCGATCCCAATGACTAAATCTGTTTACTCGCACCAGTGGGCCAGGTTCCGCAAAGATGAAGATAGCGACGGTCAGGAACAATACACGTTTTTGAATAGTAGTCAGTTGAGCGGAATAGCCAGTGACATTTCTAGTATTTACTATTCAAGATTTAGTTGCGGAGCTTGCGATCTCGAGATTCGAGGCATTTTAGGCAGCCCAACTCACGACGATTTTCTGGTTCTTTGGGCTGGAGCGCAAGAAGTAGTGTGGTCTATCGGATTGAATGGACCTAAAACTACAATCAAAGGTGATTATCATCATCCGTTGTTTGGTTTCAATGACAACAAACCGCTCAAACAATCAGACATTCACTCTGTTGGCGACACTCGAACCTTTTATCGAAGTTCAGGCGGTCTTCTGATTGAAGGAAGAAAAGACTCGCCTCCACAAATAGATTTGTACTTGGGTGAAATAACCGAGGTATTTGGGCCGGAACAAGGATGGGACATTGTTGGATATTCAGCAGTTGCTTATACCAATCCAGAGTTGACAGAAGATGTCATTTACAACTACGAGCCGGAAAGAATGCACGATCCGCTCATGGTTGACATTATGCCTGCTGAAATCGGTCAAGTTTGCATTATCGGAGTCATACCTCCAGGTGGAGTGCAAGGCTTGGCAGAAGCTGGTTCTGGAAATCATCCAGATGTTGTGTACGGCGATCAGCAAACTGGTCCGTTGCCACCAATTCTTGTTCCAGAACAAGATGAAGGTTTGCCATCAGTTTACGGTGGTTCACCTGTTACACAACTTCAAGCCATGGCTCAGATGTTTGGACCGATATCGTCTACGGTGAACAGTGGTGTTGTTGAAACGTATCCGCAAAGCCCTGGCACTCAAAGGTCAGCGAGACAAAGAAGTAGTCGAAGACGAGGCTCTAATCCCAATGAAACAGAATACGTCTTGTTTGTTTGGGAGTATCCCCTTGTTGTACAATGTAGCGCGGAACCGCCAGACGGTCGTCGAGCAGCAGAATCAGACATGGGATTTTTCGGTAGTTACATTTCTCGAATGCACGGATATTAACAATGCCTGTTTACACAAACTCTCATAAAGGTCTTTTTGAAGGGACTGAAGAAATCGAACTGGTTCCTGCTCCGATCAGTGGTTTGACGATTGTGACGATGTTGAGAGTCGTAAATACTGACACGGTAGCCGCTACGCCGAAAATACGTATTCAAGACACTGCGAAAATGAACGAGGACGATGAATACCTCAACATTATGAATGACATTGAGTTGGCTTCATCTGAATACATGCAAGCCGATGGTATTGTCTGTGTTTTGCAAGCAAATCAAAAGTTGATAGGCTATCTGTCAGCAACCGTCACCACCAGCGAATTGCAGTGGATGACAGTAATAGCCAGGGAGGTTTATTGATGAGCGTAAGAGTCTACGACAGCAGCGGAAGATTGAAGACTAACTCTGTCACGACTATTGACAGCAATGAGTTGGGTCACCCAGGCTTCCGCACTGATCAAACAACAAACGGTTTTTATCTTGGATACACAACAAACGGCAATGACTCAGGGACTCCGCATAACGCTGCAACTACTTACCAGTTGTGGTACGTCCCGTACACTCTTGGCATAGCCCAATACGGGATCAATGGCGACGATGCTGGCAACACAGGCAGTCTAAAGATCGCCATGTACACCAATGTGAACGGATTGCCTTCAGCCAAGATAACTGGAACTGAAGCTTCGATAACAGGCAACGGAACCGGAGACTCTTCTGCTGCATTTGTAAGCGTTCCGACGTTGACAGCAGGTTGGTATTGGATGGGATCTCATGTCGCTTCGGGTACGATCGACATTGAACAATCGTACGGAGGCGGAGTAAACAACAACAAAGCGTTCTATTCTCAAGCGTTGGCTTATTACGGCCAAGACTGGGCGTGTTACAAAGAAGCGAATAGTACGTCTGATTTGCCAAAGTCAGCAAATCCTAACGACAGGGCCGAACTGACTTACACGCCAAGAATCGGCATAAGGTTTACAACAGTATGAGCAACTTTAAGACACACATGAGGTGCAACCAGGATGGATCGGTCATCGAGATTATTGATGAGCGCGAGGTTGAAGCTGTTCGTACTTATCGTCTGTCTCGTATACGCAAGCGAGCAGCCAGATGCATCCAAGAAGTTGTACCAGAAGAACAACAAAGGTACATTGCAATGGGCATCATCAAAGGAGCAGAGAAAACCGCTCTTTTGGCAAAGATCAATGTGGTACGAGATTATTGCATTGGACTCGAGGAACAAATCAATGCGGTTGCCTGGGACGGCAAAGCGTCTTCCCGTGCGTCGGCATGTGACGAGATCGAATCCGTAGGGTGGAACTACGAAGGGTAAGCAAGTGACGAGTGGAGAAGAAAGAAAACAACTAGCAAGAATAGACGAAGAATCACAAATCACTTCTTACGTTGTAAGAAACAGGCAATACGTTCTTGCTGAGGCTGCTGATCTTACGGTGAAGTGTGATTGCTGCACTGAACCCTGTCGATACTATAACTTTCGGCATTGTTCCATAAGTGACGATCCAAACGATGACCCTCCTTGCATGGAAGATATGCCAGAGTACATATCTATATGCACAAGACAATTCACTGAGTTTGACAGATTGAGAAGAGAATGCGACGAAGAATTTACCGACTGGTGGTTTCGGGTTCGTTTTTGGGATGGAGCAGGTGAAGAGGGTACAGGTTGTTACGGCGGTAAAACTATTGTCCAAATACCAGAAGACCCAGAAAATCCAAACGGAACTTCATCTCCTAGAGGTCAAGTAGTAGTTAGAAATCCTAAAGAGTACGCTTATTGCAACTCTGAATGTTGTTGGGCAAGAGGAAGTTGGACAGGCTCAGGTCTTCCAAGACTTGTTGACGAAAAAAACAATGGATGCGATCCGCAAAACAACCCTGATTGTTCTTGCGAATGTGGTTATTGGGATATCGAAGGTAAAAAGTTTTCTGATCTTTGCGCTGGTTGTTGTAAGCAAGAGTGTTGGTATCAGGATTACAAAGCTTGCACACAAAACGAAGAAGAATGTTCAGGATATCGAGAAAGATACTCTGTCTTGTGCAAGTGCGTTCCAGAAACCGATGATGAAGACAACACTGGTTCTCCGTTCTTCTGTTGTCCTGATGGGTGCCCTGGTGGTTACACGCAACAATGTATGCCAGACACGATAAAACGCGGGACTTGTTGTTTTAACAAACTGGGCGGTCTGTACAAAGTAAATCCAGATTTCGGATCTAGCCAACCCAATTATTCAATTATGTATCTTGGAGATCCTCCTTGCGACACCGACTATCAAGGTTGTAACGATCAAAGATGCAAAGAGTACGTTGAGCCACCAGAGCTAGAGTGTCGCACAGCGTGTCGAGATTGTTTTTGTGAATATCGACAAGATATTGGTTGGGTTCCTGCTCAAAGAGATGTAGGAATTATTTCGTTTACAATTCTTTGTGTCGGAAGTCCTTACTCGCCTCCAGGCCCAGAATGCGGACAAAGTTTTACTTTATTCGTTCGTAGGGATCAGTCGGGAGGAAACGTATGGAGAGGGACAAAAGGATTTGGATCACACGAGGTTTCTGTAACTTTGAGAACAACTGGCTCTTGTGGTGGTTGTGGAATGGATGCAGACCCACCTGGAACGACTTATCAAATGGCGGGTTGTTGGGATGGTTGCGGATCGGATGGGTTTTATTGTCATTGCGATAACGGTGGACAAGACTGTGAAGGTTGCAGTGAAGACTTCTGTCGAACAACCAGTGCTTGCAAAGCTTGTGGTTTAGGTGTTGATAATCCAACGTTTCCTTGTGAGGGTGAAGACGATGGCACTTCATATTTTTGTTGGCCTTTTTCTCAAGGTCCATGTGGTTCATGTTGTAACGACGAAGATAATCATGGAGAACCTTGGTGTGAGGGAAATAATGGTTCTGATGAAGACGATGTTTGTTGTGGTTGGTGGCCTGGCGACGGGAGTTATGCAAAATGTCAACAGGGTCCATACGGGGCTTGTGAGTTTGAAGTAATCATGTCATATCAAGGGGGGGGAAGACAATGTGTTCATTGTCCCGGAGGACTTGGTTGCAACTTGCAACCGATGGCCGAAAACGTACATTTCCCTCATGAGTCAGGGTGTGGAGGGAATTGCCCAATATGTGAAGAACCAGAAGAAGGAATGTGGACTCCTCCGAACAGACCTTGTTATTATGAGAATGGGTATGGAAAAGTGTACAAATGCACAGGCGTGCAACTTTTCCCTCCTCTTTGATACTGGAACAACAAATGGCAATTCTTAATAGTCGTTCAGAACTTCCTAAACAACAAGCAAATGTTTCAGCTCACACTTGTTGCACAAACTTGAGTTGTGTCGAAGTTCTGTTTGATAAAGACATGCAGCTTGTTTACGTTTCAGAACAGTACAATCCGATTGAACAAGTGCCGATGATTGATCCTGACAATTCTACGGTTTCATTCAAACAGTTCCAAGGATTGCCCAAACATGTAACAGGCCCGAACCCTGGCTTGAATGATGTTATTTACAAAGATCAGATTCCTGCTAACACGTTGGAAAAAAACTACTCTCGAGAAAAAAAGGTGCTTGAAGGCGACACGGAATCTAGTGGGGGTTGCTCATCGTGTGCAGAAAAGGCAAAGCAGAAGAAAGCGGGCATGCTTAAACGACTCGCCAAAGGCGTGCCAGGGCTGCTCAAATCTGAACTGGGCATTGACCAGGCAAGCTTAGAGGTGGTTGACAAACGGAAATCTATCTGTTTGAATTGCCCTGAAGGTATTTACAACTTCGGAGTGTGTGACGAGGAGCGGGGTGGGTGTGGTTGTTTCTTGGCGTCCAAGGTAACAATAGAAGGTGAGTCTTGCCCGAAAGGTCATTGGTGATGCAAGGATACGCAGATGCCAGATACAGCAAGATTCGCGGCCATATCGTGCGCTCACGTAGGCCCGGCTTCTAAAGAACGTCTCAGGTCGCTGGATTTCATTCTTAGCACCCTGGCGGATGATCAGAAGCACAACGGACCATTACAATCATTTGTGATGTTGGGCGACCTATTGGATGCTCAGGCGGCGTCGGTTCATCCAAGAGATGACAACATCGAGCATACCCTCGAGGACGAGTTTCGTGATGGAGCTGATTACCTTGAGGCGATTAGGCGAGAGCTTCCAAAGAACTGTGACCTTATCTGGTGCTTGGGTAATCACGATTCGAATATCTTGGTAGCGGACGCTAGGCGGATTCAATCTGATCTAAGGTCATTGTGTGATTGGAACGCCCATGCCGAGCATGGCAAGGTATACCGAAGGTGGCGACAGGTTCCGTACCAGAAGCCATCAATCCATGATCGCAAAGGGTGCTACGAGCTTGGCCAGGTGGTGTTCTTTCACGGGTTTGATGCCGGTAGCAACTCTGACGAGCTAGAGGGTCTTCAGGTTGCTTACGCTCTGGGTGGCAATGCCCACAGGTTGATGGTCAGGGGTCATACTCATAGACCGAAACACGTCACCCAGTGCAAGCGGAGCGCGAATGTGCTTCTTCCGTACTGGTATGCCAATGCGGGGACGGCTGGACCGATGGGCATGGAAGTACCCTACATGCAGCGGAAAGATCAGAACCAATGGAACTGTGGCGTGGTGGTTGGCGAGGCGAAGCTTGGACGAGTAGGGAGAATGAACGGGAAATGTTGGAGTGCCAGGACGGTGATTCGTGATTGAATACGAACTGGTCAAACTCACTTGGTTAGACATCACATCCAAATCAGAGCCTTGGATAGATTTTGATGAAGTCAGAGACATGAAACCAGCAACTATGGTTTCTGTCGGGTGGGTTGTTGTCGACTCTGAGGTGTTTATTACCCTGGCAAGTACTCTCGATTGTGTTGACGAGATTGCTGGAGACGTCAACTGCATACCCAAATCGACGATTCTCCGTATTGAACCTGTTCAGACTTACGAGGCAAACTGAACAAAAACGGGCAAAGTTTGCAAAAACAACCAAAGTAAACAACCCAAACACGCCGAAAACTACATAATGATAACCATGTTGTTCTGGCCGAGAATCATCATCATCGTGGGTGCTGAACTGGCGAGAATGTCTCTTTGCTGAAAGGGCATGAGATGAACATCAGAGACTTGTTGATTGGCGTTTGGAAGGTTATTTCCTTTCTTGGCAAACCCGTGCCGCCTGGCTTCGGTTCTGATCACACTTCAAGGTTGGAAGATTGGTGATTCAAACCCCAAATCCAAGCCGAGAAGCTGTAGTTGGCCTCATTTGGGTTCGAGACCATTTGCGTAAAACAACGCCAAATGGTTGCGGGTTGCCCGTTGAGGCTATGAACTATTTGGAAACAGTAATCAAGATCGGAAGTCAAAATGTTGAATCTACAGATAAACAAGAATGCGGAGGCGGTTGACTTTTCCTATGACGGGAAAGACTTGACGGCTTGTGCCCAGTTTGTGATTGATGTCACTATCGAATCTGCTGCTCCAGAGCCAGGTTTCGACATCGAGTCAAGTGACTACTATGTCGCGCTTACTGATGTGATGGATACAGACGGAAACGATGTGAAAGATTTCGAGTTGCGTGATGATGCTGCAGAAGAAGTCTTCAATCAAACAGAAATCGACTTGCACGAAGAAACTAGAATTGCATACGAAGACAGCGAGTGCTAATTATTCGCCTACGGAGGGTCTGACTCCCAGACCTGATGTTGCTGGCGGGACGCAAGGATGCGTTCTCGTCAGCGTTTTACTTTTTTCCATTTACCAGAAGGGGTAAATAATGTCACAAGAAGAAAAACAACTAGTCGCACCTGAGCCGATCGCCACATTCCCAGTTGGTGTTGATGGTGAGAGGTTGGTAGAGATGACACCAATGGATCGCATTGAGCAAAACAAAGAGTTGATTGCGACCCTGTCCCCAGAGATCAAACGATCTCATCTCTGCCAAGTGAACAGCAACAACTACATGAAAGTCAGCGGAGGCATCTCGATTGCCAATGCTCTTGGCTACACCGTCAGTGTTGGAGATGCTGTTTACGATGAGAGTCTCCAATGCCACAAAGCCGAAGCCACGTTGCACGACTGCAACTCTGGATCAGAGGTTGCGCGGGCCTGGGGGTACGTTGGAGATGATGAGAAACGATGGCAGAAAGGTCCAAAGTATGCCTTGCTGTCGATGACTCAAACAAGAGCCGAAGCAAAGTTGTGCCGAGCCAACTTCGGTCACATCTATGTGATGGTTGGCGCCGACTCAGATACTCCGGCGGAAGAAATGCAAGGGTTGAGTAATGCAGCAGGCCGAAAGTTGCCAATGAAGAAAGATCCGAGAGGCATCTACAACTCTGAGGTGATGAAGCTTGCCGATAAACTTGCATCAAATCCTGCGTGTCCTGCAGAACTTGACGCAACTGGTGTTCTTCTTCTCGGAGAGGAACGAACTTCAAAGGCGGACAATGACTCCATGTTGGAGTTCATTCAAACTTCCATTTCTAAAATCGAAGGTGAGGGATAACTGATGTCAAAAGTAAACATGAATTCAATATCGCTTTGCGGGAATCTTGCGAGAGACCCAGAAGCCCAACAAGTCAAGATGGGCAATGGTGACAATATCGCCTTAGCGAAATTCACGATCGCAAATAATCGGCTTCATAAACGAGAAGAGACATGCTCGTTCTTCGATTGTGAAATCTGGGGAGCTTCAGCAAACTTTGTCAACGACTATTGCCGTAAAGGCGACAAGCTTGCGGTCAACGGAGAGATCCGAATCGAAAAATGGGAGGACAAGGATGGTAACCCCAGGTCCAAACCAATTATCAAAGTCAAAGAAGTCGAGTTGATTCAACAGAAAGACAAAAAAGCAACCGCAAACACTGCACCAGTTAGTGTTCCTTCCAAAGACATCCCATTTTGAGGTGAACAAATGAAACCTATGTACACGGTCAAAGACGTCTCTGAGATTTGCCGCGTCAAACCTACAACTGTTCACCGCTGGATCAAGGAGGGGGCAATCCCCCCTCCTATTCAGTTGAACGGCAAAACAATGATGTGGAAACCAGAAGTCATCGAAGCTTGGATTGATTCTCAACCGTCAGTGGAGCCGGCTCATGATCACGCCAATTAGTGGTACTCAAGAGACAGGTTTGAATTTCAGGAATAGAAACCCAAGCACGTCACGAGAGGCATTTCAGAAACACATCGACAACGGTAACTTGAAATCTCATAAGAGCATCGTGCTCAAAGGTGTTTCAACTTATCCCGGCCACACTGCTGCAGAGGTGGCGAAGAAGATTGGGTTGTCTCATGTGGAAACTCAACGCCGTCTCAGCGATTTGTGCAGAGATGGTGTTTTGCTAATGAGCGGTCGGCGCCGATGTCAAGTGAAGGGTTCCGCCATGTCGTTGTGGTGGCCCTGTCTGTAAAACACAACGTCCCCCGTGATTGGAGCGAGAGGGACGTTGCGGAGAAGAAGTTATGTCAGATTTACCGTACATACCATTCAACATTGCCGATTTCTTGGCGGACGACAAGGTTTCCTTGATGTCCACCGAAGAGGTCGGAGCATACATACTACTGCTTTGTAGGGCATGGCAGCAAGAGCGGCCTGGCTCTCTCCCGAACAACGATGAGTATCTTGCGACTTGGACTCGACTGGCTCCTCTCAGGTGGAATCAGATCAAGGACAAGGTCATGATGCCGTTTTGGTTCAACGAGTCATATCCCGGCGGAGAGTGGGTTCAAGACCGGATGGCCCGTGATCATGCAAACGTGTCTGAGACTCTCGCTCAAAGGTCTGAAGCCGGCAAGAGGGGGGCCGAAGCGAGGTGGAAAAAAGGAAGCGTGCGGACGCAATGCGATCGCAGTGCAAAAAGTAAAAAGAAAAAAGATAAAACTAATGAGGTCAAGTTCGATTGGACTGAAGATGGGTTCATCGGGTTGACTGATGAGCGAAAGGCTTCTTGGGCAGACGCATACCCATACGTTGACATTGGCTCTGAGTTGCTGGTCATCCACCAGTGGTTGCTTGCCAATCCGAAGAAACGGAAGAAGCAATACATGCGGTTCGTGAACAGTTGGTTCGCCAGAGCCAACGATAAGTCGAAAGGGACTTCAAATGGAAATAACTATGCCACAGAACACGCCGAAACTGGACTTGGGAAAGTCGTTGACATTAACGGAGCATGAGACGAAAGTCGTCATGGGGTGTTGGGCACGTTCAGGTTTCCCAGATTTGCACAAAGAGAACGCCAAACAATCACATTCTGTCACTGACGAGAAATGCCCTTGGGGAGCCACCTACCAATATGCCATGAAGAAGCTTGGAGGAGGGTCGTTGTTCATACTCTCAGGCAAGCGAGGCACGGGCAAGACTCAGTTGGCGACGTGTATCGGCCGGTTGTTCTGCTTGAACGGCCAACCAGTTCAATACTATCGAGTGGCTGATTTCTTTATGGCGATCAAGGCGACATTCAACGGCGAAGGAAATGAGTCTGAAAATGCGATCATCAATAGACTTGGTGGCCGGAGCCGCTATGCTGATGATCGGCCGAGACTGTTGGTACTCGATGAGATGCACGACAGGGGTGGATCGGCTTGGGAAAATAGGGTGCTCAACCAAGTTGTTGACACCCGATATGGTGCCAAGTTGGACACGATCCTGATCACGAACGATCAGGGCAAGTTGCTTTCGGACAAGATCGGTCCGAGCATCGTCTCCAGGGCTGACGAGACTGGTGGGATCATCGAATGCCTATGGGACTCATTCCGAAGCCGCTAGGTGGCGTCTGACGGCTTTTGGGATGAAACGTGGAGGCATAGGGGAGTCGCTGTTAAAACGCCTCACAGCGGCTCCCTGAGCCTCCTAAGGCAAGGCAAATCTAATCGCCTTTTTCCCTACTTTTGCCCTTGTTTGGCTTTCGTTTTGCCGACAATCAACCGATAATACAAATAAAGGTTGGGCAATGTCGCCTAAACCACGCTCTTGAAAGGGGCCAACAATGAATCAGAAAACAGAATCACATTGGTTTGACGTAGATAAAGAAGGCCTGTCGAAGTTGCTTGAACGGCAAAGCAAGGCTCACGTCATATTCGAACTGGTCCAGAATGCATGGGACGAAGACAGCAAGAACGTCAGCGTCACACTCAAGACCGCCGGAGTTCGCGGCCAAAGCATCTTGATTGTCGAAGATGACAATCCAGAAGGCTTCAAAGACATCCGACACGCATACACGTTGTTCGCCGAGTCAGGAAAGAAGAACAACTCGAACAAGCGAGGTCGCTTCAACCTGGGTGAGAAGCTTGTTCTTGCTCTATGCACTGAAGCCGAAATCTGCACCGTCGGTCAGACTGTCACATTCAGCGAAGATGGCAAGCGAGAAGTCTCCAAGAACCAACGCGAAGCGGGTTCCGTGTTCTCAGCAACAATCAGAATGACCAAGGCTGAACGCGAGGAATGCATCAAATCATTCCACCGCTTGATTCCGCAAGAAGGAATCACAACTACCATCAACGAAGAGGTGCTTGGCGGACGCAAAGTTGTCAAGGAGATTCGAGGCTACCTCCCGACCATCGCTGCAGATGAAGACGGCAAGTTGTTCAGCACCACTCGAGTCTGCAACGTGACTCTGTATGAACCAGAAGACGGAGAGACGGCAGGGTTGTACGAGATGGGGATTCCCGTCGTTGACATGCCTGATGACAAGTTCATCATGGACGTACAACAAAAGGTTCCATTGAACATGGACCGAGACAACGTCAAGCCCGCATACCTGAAGAAACTCAGAGTCATGATTGCCAACGAGGCTCATGAGTTGCTGAACGAAACAGATGCCAACACCATCTGGATGAAAGACGCGACGGAACACAAGGAGATCTCCAAAGAGGCTCTGGAAACCTACCTTGACTTGGCCGTCGGCACTGACCGAGTTGCTTTCGACCCATCTGATCGAGAAGCCGTCAAGATCGCAATCTCCGCCGGCAAAGAAGTCGTTCACGGCCGAAGCATGACGCGAGACCAATGGACAAACATCCGCAAGCACGACGATCTTCTGCTCCCCGCCGGACAAGTGACACCGTCACCAAAGCCATACGGAGACGGAGAGAATAGCTACGAGGCGGTTTCGCTTGACGACTGGTCTGATGGCATGCGTAACATTGCGGGATTCTGCCAACGATACGCTGTCGCTCTT
>Ga0209232_1000204_pt1 | contig 37564 bp, 41 predicted proteins | sample ETNvirenome_2_60_FD_184066 | JGI IMG/M metagenome (GOLD analysis project Ga0209232, IMG submission 184066) | Marine viral communities from the Pacific Ocean - ETNP_2_60 (SPAdes) (version 2) | ecosystem: Environmental > Aquatic > Marine > Oceanic | place: Pacific Ocean | collected 2013-06-22
CCCAAGCGTATCGGGGTCTACAGAGGACAATACCTTATATGACTTGCCTTTGTCAAATAGATTCTTTGAACTCATTTTTCAACCCTGAACTTGAATACCTCTGGCTGTTCCACATAACTACCTATGGAATTATTGTAATAAGCAAATCTAATACCATACATGTAATCAGCTTCTAGCATTGACATATCAAGATCAAAATAATTGCCAGATACGTCATAGCTCATTGCAGTGTGCAAGTCGCTACCAGTTCCATATGGCACCACATCAAGCTCGTCTATAATTCTAAATACCTTGTATGACCCGCTTTCAATCAATTTATTTTCTGCGTCTTTCGAAGATACACTGTAAACTGTAGGACACCAATCTTTCTCCCTGATGTAGACTCTAAATCTAGCTGTTTCAGAGGTAGAGTAGGCTGGTTTAAGATTGGTGATATTGGTCACATGCTCATCAGAGGGTGCTTGGTCATACGCTACTAAAGTTTGCGGCGTTATGGAGCCTGTCCGGTATTGAACGCCGCCGGCAGCGTTAGACTGTGCGTCATCTAATTTAAACCAAACATCATGAATAGTTGCGAGTGGGGTTGCGGCTGCTGTTAGAGCAAAAGACGCAGTATAGATACCCGTTGAAGCGTAGCCTCCTGTGACAACCTGCGCGAAACCAGAGCGGACATGTGTCCCGTCTGCGACCAAAGTCAAGGCAGAGCCTGTTGGCGAGCCTGCACTTGATGAAAAAATACTAACTCCAATTGTTCCACCACCTACCCCAGGAATGTTTCTTAGTTGGCCTCTAAAATAATTATACAAATAGATTTTGTTTAAGTTTTCATCTCCCGTTGCCAATGAACTGCTATAAATAAGATTGCCTCTATTATCTAATTCTCTAGAATCAAACCTTGCTTCTAACATGGGCCTCTTAAAGAAAAACTCTGAACTTCGTGCAAAGAACTTTTTAGTGTAGTAAGATCTGTTTTCTGTCTCGTGGCTTGATGACAACATAACCCCAACACCATAATTGTTTTTAACACCCAGAACATTGCCTGCGCTGTTTAGCCACTGTTCTACAAGTGTGGTTACATCAATCTCCAGATCCTCTGTGCCATCATCGAAAACTTGTGTAAAAGAAGATGAAAAGTCTGTGTTTGGGTTTGCATAATCACCGCCTGCTGTTGTCCAAGCGGTAGCAGACACTCGGTTTGCCCAGTTTGAACCAGTACCGCCCACTGTGGAGTCAGTGTACCCCTCCATATCTAAGCCAAAACCCTCCTCCCACTCTCTAGAGCCGGAAGAGCCTGTAATTGCTTTTACTTCCATCGTATAATTTTTTGGAAGTGTCTGACCATGTTTGGCGTTATACATTTTTAAATAAAAGGAAACACTGCCGCTTGCCGGGATAGTGCCGGCAGTTCTGTCAGAAGAAATATCTGACGTGTCGAATTCAATCAAAACTCTGGATAATTCTGAACTGAGTCCCGCAGAAGAAGATGCTTGCCCCAAGATAGAAAAAACTTCTAATATATCTGCCTGCCCCATGTTTGAGCCAGTACCGCGTGTTGATAAATTAGACTTAAACGCATTTGTAATCGTATTATCTTTTGTAGCAAAATATCTCTTTATGGCCATTACGAGATTGCTCCCTTAATGTCAGTGTCGGGAAATTTAATTTCCATAACTACATTCTTGGGTACCGATATATATCTCCCGTCTCCTGACAGGGCGTCCTTAACATCAAACCTAACGGTTGAATACCGAGATCCCAACTTCCTCTTAACCTCAACCTTTTTGGCGTCCACAACCCCTTTGACAGAGTTCAGTGCAGAATAAATATCTGTCAGGTATAAGGGCTCGCCTATATATGGAGTAATTGAAAAGAGCCTCCGAACGGCTTGATTGCAGTCTGAGAGGACCTGGAATTTGTTTGACTCCTCATCCACAATAACTTCAAATTCTACGCCTATGTTTACTACCTTAGCGTCCAATATGTCTATTGTGTCACTGATCATCTTGTTTCTATTTAACCAAGTTTTAACATTTTCCTTAATTGTGGTGTTGGTTTGTGTTAGTTTACCTCTTGTATCTTCCGATATAACATATAAGTTTAAATTTCTCCTCAAAGAATCAGGATCTCTAATGACCCTGCACCTCTTAACGGAGCCAAACTTCTCTGGCATGGAGTACACCAAAGCCTCGTAATCCAACTGGGTGACCGCTCTGTTTTGGGTAGCAAAAAAATCAATTGTTCTGCGCCTAACCTCTTCGGATGACGGTAGCCTGGAATCTCCTACAACTGCTTCATCATTAAAACATTCTAAGGAAGATATTACGGCATTAACCTTAGAATCTAGTAAATCAGCCCTATTAGTAAATTCTATTAATGGTGATACTACTTTTGTGACTGAGCCGGCTGCCGCGTTTACATTGGCTGCTGTATTAGTCCTGTAACGAATTGTCAAAGTCGTATTCGCTGGGGCTATGCCAAACTTATCTGTGTTTAGTAGTTTATAGGGATCAAATGACTTATCTGTTACGTAGTCCCTGCCGTTTAATTGCAAAACAACATTTTTTGGCTCTGCCACAGAAGCTGTTCTTATTTCTGCCGGGCCCCCGTAGCCGAACTGTAAAAATACATTATCTCGTTCCCTCTCGGTCACAAATCTGCGAGGCACGATTAGGGGACGCAACACAGAAGGCACCGTGTCACTGTTGTCACCTTTGTTCACCACTTCCTTGTAGACTGTATTTTGGGAAAGATGTTCGACCTCTATATACTCATTTCCTTCCGTATCCACAACAGACACTACCTCAGAAACGCTTTTAGAATTTAATTTTATTCTCTTGAATCTCTCAAACCCACCTACTGCTATACTTTCTACATTAAAGATACCTGAAACAATTCTACCATATGACCTAATCGCGTAATGGGTGGGCAAGCCTGTTGCCGTGTCCGTGCGGGCTGCAACAATCTCATTTGATGGGTCGTCAAAACGCACTTCCTCTTCTAGCATAAAAGTATTCCCGCCAGTAGACGACAATTGGGTGCCTTTCTTTAGTAATGGCAGGTAAGCTGTGTCGGGACCAAGGCCAGAGGTACTAGCTGGTACGATAACGTAGATTGCTACGGAACCATACGAAGATGGGTTGGCTTGGAATTTATAACCCATCTGCCTGGCTAGTCTAATAACATTATCATATTCAATAGCAGAGTCTAGGAACGATTCGTTGACCTGGTAGTCTAGATAAAAAGATAATATATCGCCAACATAAGCTACCGTATCGAGCATTAACGCACCAAATGATGCTTCATTAAAATCCCTAAACGTGTCGGGATAATATCTTTTAGCATGTTCGATTAGATCATTCTTAATCGTATCGAATTCTCTGCTAGTATACTTTATTGGAGTTTTACGTGCCGGCATCTTTTACTCCCAACTCTTATTAAATAGTGTGGATTTTTAATTTATTGGTATTTCTAGAACGTCTGACATAGCTAATTTTTGTATCGAATAAAATATCTTAACACCTAAGAAATTTTCTGATATACTGGGGTTGGTATCAACGTTACTAAATTCAACTAATTCGACCTGAATATATGGCAGGTATTTTTGAGTCTGACTCTTTATTCTCGCCTCTATTTTTCCCTGCGTTGAGACACTATTGTTTTCAAATAAATAACTACGAATACCAACACCAAACTGGGGATCCATAATTCTTTCGCCCGGACTGGTCAGGATTAAGTTTTTAAAATTCTGCCTAGCGACCTCTTTTAATGTCTTATTGAGGGCGTAACCGTCGTCAGGGTCTGTCGCTAGTGGTAATTTTGGTGAAATTCCTGCCATTTAATCCTTTCCGCCTTTGCATGGTGGTGGCCGCAATGAACTCCATTGCCACCATTTGATTCCTGGGTCTACATCTGAATTGGGTCTTGAATTTTCCACGTACACCTCTGACGGATTTTGGTAATCTCTATCTTTATAATCATAACTAGTCTCACACGCAGCTTCTAACGTCTGTCTTGCAACGATTTTAGTGCCGAAGAATGAATTTTTCATTCCTTCATCTCCTCGCCATGTGTTCATGCCACCACTTTTACCAAACCCTATCCATTGACCACCGCCTTTCTTTTTCTTCCCAACTGTTGCTGCCCAACCATCTCCCACTCTTGCCAAGGACGGAACAAAAGCGTTCGCAGTATAGAGGGCTAGCAGATCCATATATTTAGGAATTGGGAAGCAGTGTCTAAATAGTGTTTTATACTCCGGGGTTTCAACCAATTTACAGACAAGGTCCTGCAAATAGTCATTATATTCCTCGGCACTAAATGAGTCGGTCCTGATGGGCATCTCCGCTACTGCTAGTGGAATGGTGTTTCTAAACAAAGCAGAAAACGCTTTATAATTATAGCCTGTCTCATCCGAAGTAGAGTTAAAGGCCATTTTGTAGTCGTTGAACAAACCAGCGTCTCCAAGTGCTTCGGGCGCTAGTATAATTCTAAGACCAAAATACACTTCGTCCACAGCCTCGATAGGCTGTCCACCCCATACCTCTTGTGCATCGAATATATTAGAAATTAACCCATGCGTTTTTATAGTATTTGCTGCCTCGGAGTCCCCTTTTGCAATTACATATCTTTCTAACACAAACGGGGTGGTATTCTCGGCCCCTACAAGGGGTGGCTGTAAATCTTCGTATGGGTGCGGAGATGCACTTCCCACCACGCCGGTCTCCAAGTCCACAGAAAAACCGTTGTAATAGGTTGTATTCGGAACATCAATTGGCCCAGCATCCGCTCCTTCTCCGCTGGAAATGGCCCCTCTTGTAATTAAGGGGCTCTTAATTATGATGTTGTTTAAGTCTGTCTGCTCAGGCACAACATATTTCGAGAATACACTAGATGTTCTGGCGTATTCTTCCCTAACATACCTTCGCAATATTATCTTGCATTTTTCGATAATTGGTGTATCAAGCCCTGTCTCTGTATCTTCAAATACCTCATCCCACCTTTCTTTCCTGTCTTTTGCTACTCTCTTAGCAGCGTTTAAACCAACAACACCGTCAGACTTTTTCCATTTCCAATTGTCTTTTACATATTGGTTTATGAATTCAATTGCTTCTTCTTCCTCTGGAGTCTGGTCAGTTATTATGCCAGCCTTCACCTTAATAGCATAATTTTGTACCACCTGCTCCAAGAATAACCACCAATAATCTTTGTATTTTTCTCTGTACCTTCTGCCTCTCCCGGCATCTTTCATGCCGCCTTCCATCTTAGTTATGATGTAATCAGCAAGCACCAAGCCGTAGTTAAAATCAGTGAGTTTGAGGTATTTTAGTACTGGGAGAGCCTTCAACAACACTTCTACCGTGTAGGTCCTTATAGTAGCGAACAGTGTCCCTTCTATTACCCCTAGTGAAGCTCTAGATAAATGCCGGTCAAAGGGTGCCTCCCTTTCAGTACTAACTCCCTTAACTTTTCGACCAGCACGCTCGTCCTCTCCTATCTCGGCACTGAACTCTGAGCATAGACTAGATAATGAACCAAACTCTGGGAAAGCGGCCACTTCGGAAGGGTCCTCACAGGGTGTGAAATCAGGTATTATTTTTTCTGCTATTTTTAAGAAGCCCTTTGATTTTGGGGGCTTTATATAAAACGGCGGATTACGTTCAGAGCCTCCGTACCTAGCAACCGCGCCAGCTATGTCGCCCTCATAAGCTTCTCCATCATCATGGAAGTATACAACCCTTGGCGGTTGTCTCGTATCAAATCCGTAATTAAATGGTGAATTGGCACTACCTTTGTCGGCCACCAGTTCAGCAAAAGTTGCCAATATATTAGAACTAATTCTTTCAAAAGAATTAATTGTCGCTGTTAAACCATCACCAGAGCCGAAAAAAGATTCGTAACTAGACAAGAACCTGTCCACGTCGGTAATGCCGTTACGGTCACTGTCTATAGAGCCTAGGCTTATGGACACTCTTTGTTTTATCATAGCTTGGAAAGTTGCGTCAGGAGACACAGAACTATCTGGATAGAAAGGATCAAGAAATAATTCTTTATATTCCGCCACTGCTGGTTCGACAGATGATTTTACGTTAAACACCCCTGAGGACAGGTCGACCGCAACCAGATCCCCGATTTTTGTTTGCACCCTAACTCTATGTCCATCCCAAGAATACTTGCTAACATCTGCCGGTGGATCTGTCCAATAGTCGTAGCTAACAGTGATTTGCATACGATCTTCGTCTTCTTCATAGTCCTCATAATCAAACCAAAAAAGGTTAGTTGTGTAGGGGTTATTAATGTTAAATGAAGTGTCTAAAATACTTAGCTGGTCTTGTAGGTGTCCTGCTACCTTGTCAGGCAAGCCACCCAAGGCAGGTGCCCTGCCCTTTACGGTTGCTAAATCGTCGTCCTCGTTGTCCTTGAATTCGGTCGAATCAGGCGTATCATCAGGATTTTGTGAAGAAAGGGGGCTGAACAAAAAGGGTAATTTCCAGTAAGTGCTGTCTTCTGTAAATTCCCTAGGACCCTTCACCCAAGTGTTGTGTTCTTCAGTGCCATTTTCATAGCTGTTCCCCCATTCGTCTCTTGGTGGTTGTGTCCTAGTGCCACGAGAGCCGTAAATGTTTAGACAAGTTGGCCCAAGTATTGACTTTTGAAAGTTTAAATGCTGGTTATACCCTCGCCCACGCGAATCAGCCAGAACCATGTTGAGGAATCCTCTCCTGCCAATCATGTCATCAGTAAAACTAAGACTCATTGAATCCATGATGTTGTTGTATAACCCGTCCATTGCAATAGAAATTGCCGGCATATCTGCCGGAAGGAGAGACGGGTTATCAGAAGTGGCATCATTCATAATATTCGGCATAATGCTTGCAAAGATACCTGTCTGTAGCAAACTCATGAGATCTTCTAAATCTGCTACCGTCTGGTCCCGGAGGACGCACAGTTGATCTTGTATGCATTCTTCGTCAACACCCTTCGCTCTTAAAGCATCTGCTCTTGTTGCTCTAAAGACACTTAATAAACCTAAATTGTCACAGACCTCCCTGCTGACTGGTAAATCGGCTGGGTCGTTAATGCATAATTGATCCAAATCAACAAAGACGCCGATAGATTTAAAGAAACTGTGGACTGACTCTTTATCATACAGGCACTCTGAAAGTGGTTCGGTAATAGGGTCATTCTTAATGATTTCTACAACCAAAGCATACAGGCTATCTGCGCCTTCGCCATTTATTAAATCAACAAGTTCGCACTGCGTGATTACGGAAGCTACATTGTCTACAAGGCGTCCTACCGCTGTGGGGTCTGTGAGACACCCCAGAGCGCCTACTAGGTCCGCCAAAGCGGCATCTGCTACATCACTGTCGCCACAAAATCCTAAAGCACCTCTTAAGTTCAGAGGATCAGAGCCTACTCGTGTCTTACAAAGTTCCTCAGCTATAATTTGTAAGATTTTTTTCAAAATTAGTATTAACAATCTTATCAATAGCTCTTCTAGTACTCTAAGAGCATTCTCGATTAAAATTCCTGAGAATGTCCCAAAACGTATCTTCGGAAAAACAGGCACAGTGATGTCTGCTTTTAGCTCGCAAAAATCTATATTAACACCTGGTAGTTGTATAAAGTCTCGTAGTGGCGGGTATATGATCGGGGGGGCAATGCAATATTTGTCTATTTTCTTTAAGATGCTAATCGCAAGTGCCGCTCCTGGGATGTTATTTAATACATTCAAAACCTCATCAAGGTTTAAGAGGTCGTTCATTATCATGTCAGCCAAAACATCTTTCAGTTCGCGATAATCTTGGGCGCTAGCTGCCCGCTGTTCCTTGCCCAATGAACCAGCAGAATCTGGCGGGCTTTTAATAGATATTTTTGCTTTAGCACTCTTGGTTGTACTTGGAGGATCAGTAGATACCTGTGCTGGCTTTAGGGCTCCTAAAGGGTATTCTTCGCTAGTATAACTCTTAGTATGATCATACACTGGCTCTACTGTATCGCCATTCTCATCCACCACAGTAATCTGCACGAACCCTGCCAAAAGAGGCATAAGCCCAGGTATTGACTCTTGGACAGACGCTATAATAAGTTCTTGTTGTGTGGGGCTTAGGCTGCCAATAAACTTACCCAGGAATTCATCATCCATTCCTCGTATGGCGGAAGCCAGTATAATACTAATAGCGTCATCGTACCCGAGAGCGTTTAATAGACAGTCCACAGCAGATTTAATCAAGTCAATAAGCCCGCACATGCCAAGATTATCTAACATACCTCCATATAGGGATTCTATATCGTCAAACCTGCCTCTTACTAAAAGCTCCGGGAGATCATTAATAAATCGATCGCTAGTCAGATATTCCTTCAATGTCATATCAGTTATTTGCATAGCAAAATCTTCGCGGCCCTGTTGTTCTAATATTTTAGCATCCACAAGAGCGCATGGATTAGAACTAAACTGCGATAGCAGGGCACCCTGGATGTCATTTATTTGACTTTTGGCCCATGCCTTCCTTTGTGCCGCATTCCCGAATAAGTCTTCCTGAAATACGCCGCTGGTGGAGGAGCCATCTGTAGCGCACTCCACTTGCTCAGCTTCTTTATAACCATCATTTCCTTCTTGTGTTGGCGAAGATAAGTCCGCTGCGTATGTTTCCTGTACCAGTGGAAACCTGTACTTCTTTATCATATCATACCAAGATATCGGTTCTCTGATCATCAGATCATCCGCTATACTTGGCAGTTTTGAAGCATACGACGCTGCGGTTTTGTCTATCATGGGAGCTTTGTTTTTGTATACACTGAACCCTGCTCCTATTTTAACAGGCGAAGAGCCAGGCTTCTGCACTTTAACATATTCGATTTCGTACAGGGGGCTAAATCCAATTTCAACCCATTGTAAGTCTGAGAGCCGGAAGCCGGCCTGCTTCAATAGTAGTTCAGTCTCTTTATAAAACGAACTAAGGCGTTTTGAATCGTCTTTAAAATTTAAACCTTTTATTGTTTTGCCAGTCTCCAAGTGCCACTTGGCGTATAAGCGATCATAAGCAATGAAAGTATCACTAACTTTGTCAAAGAGAGACTTCATTTCCTCTGCCGAGAACACAACGAACGATGGTTCTCCATTTAAATAATCTGGGAAAGGTGTTGCCTCTTCTGTCTCAGCCTCCCTCTCAGGAATCCTATTAAATTCTTCAGCAGATACAGTTATTAATACTTTTGTCTTTGCTAAGGGTCTGGGTGGAATATAGAAGTTCCTAACCTTTGCAGTGCCAGAAAAAACTAAAGCATCTAAATACAAACCGCTGCTTCCATCTATCAAGACATCCTTAGAGTTTATAGGGGTTACGGCCCCTGATGATAAATTTAGAAAATCTGTTGAGAGTTCCTTATTGTAGTAATCTAAAAGTTGGTTGATAGCATCAGGAATAAATGACGCAAAATATTCCTCACTACACTCCGGAGGATCAGCCAACATAACTATTGAATACTCACAAACTTTTTTATTAAAAAACGGCTCTCCTTCGGGCTGGTTTAACCAATTTGGAACCACTGCTTGTGGGTCCGGGATACATGTTAGGAATGGCTCCTGTATCAAGTCACCAAGGTCGTCGTCACCAATCCTACACTGACCTGGGAAAACGGACTGAAAATCAAGATCTGGAGTTCCTTCGTCTGGTGCAACGGCAGCATCACAATAGCCATCGACGCCCGATCCAAGAATAGCCTCGTTTAATGCCTCTGTAGAAAGACTGATAGAGACACTGTGCTCGTCTAAAAATTTATTCCAATAGTCTAGGTCTGCGTCGTCTAGGAAATTTGATGCTGGGTTTTCGTTAAAATATAGAAGATCCGCCATGGCTCTGAACACTTTTATATTACAATTGTTTTCAAACGGATCTGGGTTGACGAGGCCACCATACGGAGCGCCTGTTTCTTGGCACTGCTTGACAGATAATCTTGGTGCTGCCCCGCCATCTATGAATACTTGTGATAAAAAATCGTCATGAGCAGTTAAAGCTGACGCCCTGGCGGGCCCCTTTACCACCGGCCCAAGAACCCCTTCATCTAATAATTCTAGGGCCATCCTAAGCCATCGCACAAAAGCAGCATATCCTGCATTGTTTATTTTAACAGAATGTCCTTGTATACCCGGTGTAACGTCAAAACCCGAGCCCGCCGCGAGAGACGATCCGACGAAGGCAGATGTGGAGTGAATAGGGCCAACCAATTCTGGCTCTATGAAACGTTCTGAAGCCCAGCCTTCCGTCGTATATCCCACGTCACGCCTAGGTATGTATTCTATGGCAACATACCCTGATTCTAGACTATAAAAATCAAAGACGCCTTCCCACGCAGGCACAGGAGCATCTGCTCCTGCTGAGGAAAAGACCCTGGAACCTTTGCCCAAGTGCTTAAATATACCGCCTTGTTCGGACTCATAACCAGACCAGAACATCTGACACCATGTGATACTTTCCATATCGGGTTGTATCAAAGTGCCGCCCGCCTCATCGTGGATGTGTATAAAGGCATCGAGAACCTCCAGTATGAAGCCAAACTTCAATGCCTTACTGCGGGGATCCGCTTCCTCGTCGATGTCTGCGACATCACCGGTAAGTACGGCGGTCTCAAATGGGCTGCCGAGTGGGAAAGCCGATTTTATTTTGGACGTTCCTCTAAAGTGATCATCCCATGGCAGTTCTATCACAGGCCTAGAAGGTTCAAAAGCCGCAGCGTATGCGTCATGGTCCAAACGAAGCATTGGATGGACTATTAAAGACCCTGCCAAATCAAACCAGCCTTCCTTGTCATCAGTCCTAACATCCCAAGGTACTTCGCTGTACTCTGAAAATACTGTGGTTCCCCAACCAGGCCCCTTGATGTAAAGAGGCAATGAAGTATCCCAATTAACACTAGCGATTACTTTCGCAGCCTTCACCGAGCTAAGGTCTCTTAGCTCGGCTGGCGCGAAGGCATCCACCGAATCATATAGCTCACTTGAATACTCAAAAACATTTTTGCCGTCATGTAAGGGAATACCAGCACCGTAAGTGTTTCTAAATGAATTAATTAAGTACCTAGCATAATAAACGAACGGATCTTCGTCAGTAAAAATTGATATTTCTGGGCAATTTGCCATTGATTAGGTCCTTAGTTTGTTTTGTTATATTTTGATAGAATATACAAAGGGCTACTTGGTTTTAGCCAGTTGTACTTAGTCAATATATTCATTTCTACTTCTTTAATCGCAGTCTTTATGGTTGTATCTTTAAGAGTTGTAAGGTTCGCCTTTAGACCTTGAGGGATGAGAGATTTAAAATCGGGCAAGGCAACTCCAGGTATCGCAGAAACAACTTCATGAGTGTGAAGCGAAAGTGCTGTATTAAACTCTATTTGAGCTTTAGATAGGTCTGTAACTGCCTGTTGTAAGTTCTGTATGTCTGACATCAGATCTTCCAAAAAGCCGACTAGCAATTCGCCCCTAACCATTGGTTGTAGTTTGTTATAGCCCTTTAATTGTGCGGGGGAGGGTGGTACCGGTAGGCCTAGCGGTAAGAGCGGGCCAACGTCCATATTGGCTATAAGGTGGATGCCGCTTCTAGTTTGGATATCGCCGCCTTGTGCGTTAGTCTCTTCAACTTTGCCTGAGGCTTTAGTCCTAGCATTGCTATATATTCTCACGCCTTCTCGGCCTATCACCCTGACCGCATCGGCTTTTATAGCAACGGCTGATCGGTTTTCAGATGGTTGTACAGCAGTCTTGTCATCTAATGGTAGGTTAAAATACCGATCGATATCACACCTTTGTGATAAGTAGATTCTAGCAGCGTCTGTAAAAAAGTTGGGTCCTACAATTTGTCCGTGCTTGGGCTCTGGGCCTCCGCTTCCCACCACGATGTCTATGGAGCCTGCTGCGGTGCATCCACGGCCACCATAGCCGCTAAGGGCCTCACGGGTGTGTCTGTCCCTACCAAACACTATACGGTGGCGACCCCAGTGGCTTGGTTTGTTGGGGGTTACAACCTCGGCCCCAGTAGGTTCATATTTGACCATCGGTTCTTCTAATTCAGTGCCCCCTTGACCTGGAAGAAGGACTTTCTGGCCGCAGTTCACTAATTTTTGTATTTCTTCGTCCTTCTGTTCTAATTCTTTCTGCTTATCTTTCATACCAGCTTTACCAAAGCCAGCGAACGATCTGCCTTTTTCAGTTGCCATTTCGTGTAGCCTCCTCGACGGTGCTCTCGGCCACCTTCTCGTTGCATGCCTCTCTAGCGCTTTCGGGTGTATCTGTGACTGCTATGGTATTTGCGTCTATGATGCCTAAGTATTCCCCATACGCGCCCTGCCCATCCGTAAAGAACCTCACCTTAATTAAATTGCCTGGCTGCGGAACAGTGCCATCCCCCTGAAGAGAGTAGAATTCAGGGTGCATAAGAATGGCCATGTTGCGTTCAATTTCACATAACTCTTCATCCGGCTTGGGTATCGAAGCATGTAACTTTGGGATCCTTGCTATGACCCTCACTAAGAAGTTAGAGTTTTTTTCTGACCCATCTGTCTCGCCAAGTATCTTATTTGTTGGATCAACTATGGCGGCTAAGCATCTGGCTTGATATTCATCCTGCCCGTCATCTGCCAGTTCATCAGAATATACTTTCCCTATCGCTTCCGCAGCAGCATCAAAAGAATTCGAATATTGGTCTCTCCTCAGGGAAAACCTCTTAAACCTACTATCATTGAGAGTCTGGAGTGTGTCGCCTTTTAGAATATCAACAAGGTTTGAATTGCTCATGCGTTGTTATCCTGTATAATCGAAAAGAGTTCATTCTTATCTTCCTCAGACAAACCAGTTTCTTTCTGTTGATTCTTCTGGATCAGAGCGGCTACCTTTACAAGCTGTTCATTCGATCTCTGTAACGTCTCAACATATTTTGAGGCTGTCATACCGACCTCTCGGTGTCTCTCTTCGTCCTTGCTAAGATATCTAACAACGTCATCGAGCAATTCTCTAGTTATTTTTCTGTCGTTTTCTATATTGCTAACAGCTTTTTCCAGATAGTGATCTAACTTCTTCAAAACTTTCCCTCTTGCCATTTGTGTCTAAACAGACGATATTTCGACCTCAGCTTGTTAAGGTTATTGACAACTTGCTTGGTATTTAAGCCAGTCATCTCTCTAATATATAAATAAATAGCTTTCTTGTTAAAAATTAATTCAGGGTTGTCCTTATCTTGCAGTAATATTTTTACAGCCTTAAGAACTTTTTCCTCATTAGCTTTTAATTTCATCTTCTCCCAAGCCTCTATTTCACCCCATAAAAGATCCCAGAACTCCCGCTGCTGCCTCTCTTCTTCATACTTCATAGAAACAGACGCATACTGTAACTGGTGGTCAACGGTTAGATCTTCTATATCTATTTCTCTTTTGTGTTGTATATTATTTTTTTTAACTTTATGGATGAACCAATTTTTTGTTATGACACTAAAATAAGAAAACGCTTTTGAGCCCTTGTCGGGGTTATATTTATTTAAAATTGTAGTTAAATAGATCTTGCACTCTTCTCGCAAGTCATCTATGTTTGGTAAGTTTGTAAATTTGTATGTAAAAACAATTTTATCAACCATCTCGTTAAAGGCAGGTTGGATATACTTTGCATACAGAAGCGTCCTTTCTTTAGGGTCTTCTGTGTTGTTGTACGCTATAATCGCATCCTCATGCACTTGTGTAAAGTACAATCTTTTAGTTCTCTTCCGTCTCTTCCGAGCCATCGTCGTCCTCCTCTTTGTCTAAACTTGGTGGTTCCGAGAGAAGAAACACGTCTTCGAACTTCTCTAATTCGTCCCTAAGGGTATTACTGTGCTCTAAAAGGTTAGTAAGCGTTGGGTCGCCATAAAACCTCTCTAATTCATAGACTTTCTTTAAGTGCAAAGAGAACCCAAGAACCATTTCATACAATAAACCCAAATTATCTGACAGGTACAAAAGATTTCTCAATGTGCTCCACGTATACCACACGAGAAATAAATTTAAGAGGGCTGAGGCCACTAAAAATATTTCAACCATCTAGGCCCTCCATCATTTTCCTCTTTTGTTCTAAGACACTTGCTTTAGTCTCTTCAATGTACTCTTTGACCAATTGCCCAGAATTGTTCTTCGTTGTTGTAGTAAACGATAAAGATGGGATTCTTTGAACCGTTTTAGCACCACACATAATACATTCATCTATGATTTCAGTCATAGAATGATGTATTTCAAAATCTTCTAGGCAACCAAGGCACTTATAAATATACTTAGGCATCCCCAACAGCCTCCTCTATTTTAACAGTTGGTGGATTCATAACCATCAAGCCGTCGTCGCTGAGCTTGAGCTTGAAGCCCTTAAGCACAGGCACTATGTCAGATTGCTCCAACAGAGAACGTTGTAGGGCCATCATAAGAGCCCCCATAGCTTGATCGCTAAGATACATTTCATTTCCGTTACTCATCTTTTATCTCCTTAATATAATCAATCAATTTAATTTTGGCCGCCCATCCCAGCAAACGTTGGGAATTAGTAATGTCTAACGGCGAACCAGCCCTATCCCCCTTTTTATCACCAATATATTTAATATTTCCAGTAAACATCTTAGCAACCTCATCTATAGAATAATTTGACTCGGGGTCACCGAAACAAAATTCTTCATTAGTACCCTTTGTAGTCAGCGCTATAAGGCCGTCTACTACATCTGAAACATGTGTAAAAAACCTTCTTTGTGTTCCTGGTAGTACCACAGTTAGCGGCTGGCTAGACGCGTACTGGTTTTCAAAAATACCTATTACGGTTGAGTACTTTCCAGTAGAAACTTGGCCAGGACCATATACATTATAAAAATATGCAATCGAATATTGTAGGTCAAACCAAGCGCCATAATTTTTAATTAGTTCTACATTTTTAGACTTTGTCCATGCATACGGCGATAAGTTTTCATCATCGCCGTCATTGCCAAACTTGCTGCTAGAGGCGGCGTATACAAGTTTTATATTATTTTTCCTGCAATACTCTAAAACGTTAAATGTGCCGACTACGTTAGAGTGCCAGACGCTCTGTATGTCCTCAAAGCTTGTTGCTATTCTAGAATATTCACCCATGTGGTATAGTACATCGAACTCGCTCTCTACGGAGGCTATGTCTCGTGTATCACAATGTATGTATCTTGCGCCCTGGACTCTTTGACTATCAGGAACGGCGCTCCTGTCCAAAGAGGTGACTTCGTGACCCTGGTGGGCAAGACGAACTAATAAGTTCCGCCCTATAAAGCCAGAACCGCCTGTAACTAAAACCTTCACTTAATCACCCCTAACTATTCTATAGCTATCACTATCAAAATGTTGCGTTGAGAATTCAAATAGCTCCGTGTCCTCCAGGGCCTCCATTTGGTGACGCAGGCCTCTAAAGACATGGAAATTGTCTCCTGGCCCTAATACTCTCTCGGAGGCCCTGTCTAGATCATCAGACGTACTGTAACGTACTATAATCTTTCCCGACTGGACATAGAAAACCTCGTCCTTTAGTTTGTGGTAGTGCCATGAACACTTTTTACCTTTGACAAAGTATAGCAGCTTGCCACAATACTCTTCACAGTTAACAATCCACTTCTCAAAGCCCCATCCCTTGGGGACGAAGCTTATTGGCAAATCTGTGCTGTTACTCATTGAAAAAGTCCTCGTCTTTGCAGCCCTTGTCATCTATGTAAATATCGGCTGCTGGTTTTCCAAGGAATAGGCCATGATATTTAACGCCCCACGAATCTAGCTGCTGCTTGGTAAAATTATAGAAAGCAGTATTCGCGTAGGCGGCTGAATTGCCGCTTCTGCCCATTCCCCTGGCTGTTTGGAATAAAATTGTGTGACCTTCATCATATAAACAATTTACCCTATCTATACGATTTTGGATTGGCTTCGCATCTTCATACTCACTAGGTGTTAGTGTGCATATTGTGCCATCTATATCAAAAACATATGTCATAACTTCTCCACCACTTTAGTTGTTGAGTGACCGCCCACTCTATCAAAAAATTTGACCTCTTTTACATGCTTAGAGCCAATAACTTTTTTATCCTTGTAGTCAGATCCAACTACCATGATCTCAGCCTCCGAAAGAAGAACTTGCCTGTCTAACTCATCATCGTGGCCAAACCACACAACATCGTCGATATATTTTATAGACCTAAGCGTTTCTATGCGATCCTCTAGATTATTAATAGGCCTATTATCGCCCTTGCTGGCTCTAACTCTAGCGTCATCATCTAGGCCGACCACTAAGTAGTCGCCCAAGGATTTTGCATACTTAAAAAGCTCAATGTGCCCTCTGTGGAGGATATCAAAGCAGCCGTTTGTCCAAACACGTTTGACTATCATACTAAGCTACCACAACCTTAATTTTATCATAATCAAGTTCTTCTTTAGTTAAAAAGAAGTATTTTTTTACAATCTCTGCTAATTTTTCAGGATATTTTGCGTTATTACTTTCGTCATACGCATTAAGATCATATTGCATTCTAGAATCCAGAGGAACATTAGGATGGTTATGATAGCCAAGACCAGCCTTCATAGCTTCCGGATCATTCATAAATTCTTTGGCAGACCTCCCACAAAAAAGATTATCCCAATAATTACCTGTCTCTCGTGAATGTGTGTCAAAGCCAGCACACGGAACATCAAGTGCTTTCATGTGCCTAACTTGTTTGTCTTTTACAATGACCCAATCTTTTTTAATACCTTTTGTCATATGGATAAATGCCCATTCACAACAAAAAGATTTAAAAACATCAGCCAAAAGCCTCTTGTTATAGTGCTTCCACATCTCATTTGAAAAAAGATTTGCATGTAAATTACATGTACCGCCTGGAGGGACAATATAGTCTTCGCCTGTTATTTGAATATCCCCAAACTTAGTTTCGTATACATACCCTCCTCTCTTTTTTGACCACTCGCTAAAAGATTCAGGGGAGTCTACGATCATTTCATCCCCGACATACCCACCAAGCAAGTCATTAAAAGCAGTATCTGTATCAGTTTGTATTGTTACGATGCCGTATTTATTAGTTTTTAGCCTGTCATACGCCTCTTTTATAATGTCTGTTTGGTTATCAAAAGTAATACCAGAGTCAAGATAAAGGTAGCCCTCAAATTCGCCGTATTTCTTAGCCATCTCTATGACAGTTTTATTAAATGTTGTTTGACAAACATGCCTTTCTGGGTAGAAGCAATACGAAATCCTGTTCTTGAATTCAGAGTATAGCCTTTTGATGCAATCCGTGCTATTCATGCATGAAGACACTACTATGTGAAGTCCCTCAAAATCTTGTTCCAGGAAACTGTTGATGCATTCTACATACCATTCAGTATTATCTCTTCTAATACCACAAGTATTATAAACTAATAAAATTTTTCTATCTTTGATTTCTTTCATAATGTCCTCATATAAAGTCAGGATGTTTAAGATTATCTCTTGTCTTATCCTGGTTTTTCAATAACTCTTTCTCCAATTCATCATCGAGATTTTCGTGTATCTCCCACATTGCCTTATTACTCTCATGGGGCTTGCACAGCTTAGTACAATTTGAAAAGCACTCTATATTTTCGATAAGTCCCATGACAGCCTTCCGGCGTTCCATATCACCCCATATCTCCTTAAATGTCTTGCCGTCGTACAGACAGCCGTAACTATACTGTTTCCATCCTCGGTGATTTGTACAAACGTATACATGCCCATCGGCCCCTATACATGGAGAAATCTGCGATCCGAGGCACTTTTTATAATTTCTGCCAAAATTTGATCTGTCATTAATTAAATCTTCAAACTTATAACTATTTGCTTGAAATTTATCTCCTAGTATTTCTTTGGCCTGCTCAAGAAGAGGGCTGACTTTGTCGGTCCAAAAATTTAATTCCCTTTGTTTGCCGCCGTCTTCTCTTATAACAATTTCGGGCTTGTATTGGCAATACGTTAAATCGTAATCTTTAAAGAAATTAGCGAAATCAACTATCTCATGATATGTATCAGGCGAAATAACATAACCCACACCAATATCAATTTTTTTTCCTTTACGATTGTTAGAATCAATTAGCTTCTGTAAGTTAGAAGCCATTTTATCCCAATTTTGTTTACCTCTGGCCCGCCTAACGCTGTTGTAAGTTTTTGCAGTGCCTGCATCTACCGAAAATCTGACCCAAGTCATGTTGTCAACCATGGCATCAAACATGTCCCACTTATCTAAAAGGGTTCCATTCGTAAACATGCCCTGCTTTATACCATTTTGACCGCAGTATTGGATGGCTTCTTTTAGGTGCTTGTTTAAGGTTGGCTCACCACCTCCAGTCCAATTTACTGCCCGCACACCCATCTCAACAAAATCTTCACACAGGCCCATTAACATATCTCTCGGCATAACTGCTCTAGAGAACGTCTCTGTCCCCTTATATTTATCAAAATGAATATATGATGATAAACAAAATGAACAAGCATGGTTGCAAGCGTTACTTGGGTCTACTTCTATGAGGACTGGGGCCGCATAGCCAGTCTTAATATGTTCTAAAGCCCTATCAACGTTCGCGTAAATCTTTGCTTTTGGGCTAAATATTTTACTTTTCATTTTTTTCCAGCCATCTTAGAAAATATGCTGTGGGATCTTGAAAATAATCTCTGACTATTGTCTCAAAGTACTCTTTGCCCATTTGTGATCGGTCCTTCATGTCTTGCCAAGGTGAATCATAAATTTTTGTTAGTTCTTCCAACAAATATTCGGGGCTCATATTTGGGCTATGGATCCTGTAGCAAAAATCTACATCATGGTGATCTTCACCAAATAGCATATAATTATAGTCTGTGATTACAACTGGTAATCTGTTGTAATAGCAACTCTCAAAAAATCTAACACTATCTATGCCCGAGCCGCGTGGGCACAAAGATATAGAATTGCTAAGCATCGTATCCACAAACTCTTTTTGTGTTTCTGATCCTATGTCTGACAGGCCTTGCCATTTCCTATTAACGTGTATTTCTTTAGCAAAATCTGACTTGTGCAGAACATACAACGTGAGGGCTCGAATTTTGTGATTTAAGAATGCCCTCATACCAAAACTTTTCTTATTTGGAAAATCAAATGTGTCCCTCTGGTTTCTGACAATGTCCATAAAGAGGTGTGAGAAAGTTGGCCTTGTGAAAAGTAAATCTATATTACTGTACGTTTTTAGGGGGCCCATAGTTGTTATAATTGAATTGTGCAACCAATCTGGAATCGGGCTCCGGTTAGAGGCCTCAAAGCCACCTTCGCCTTCTATATCACATATATGCCTATTTTCATTTCCTTTGAAGTATTGAAAATGAGTTGGTTGATGTGTTATTAAATCACCCCTATCATTGTTTAATTGCCCCATATAGAAGTAGTCTGCCTTGTCTGGGGTGGTTAAAACGCAATGGTCTTCAATCCCTTTTTTGCTAAACGGCACTGTGTTCTTACAGTGTTCTGTCGAATCATGATCATGCGGCCTTGCCTTTGGATATACATATAAATTAATTTTTTTCATAACGTTGAGACCCCTCTCTTTTGCACGACTTGAGTCGCGCATTGATTTGCAAAATCTATTGATTTATCAACATCCTCAGTTAACAGGTATTTGTAAGAAAATGATGCCAAAAATGTATCACCAGCGCCAGAAACATCTTTAACTTCTACCAATGGTACACTATAACACGTTTCTCGATAAAAGCAACCTTTAGAGCCTTGAGTTACGATCATAATTTTTTTTATTTCATCGTCTAACAAGTGTTTTGTTTTGTCATATTCGACTCCATTAATTTTTATAAAAGAAAAATTCTTACACCACTCGCCAAGAGTTTTTTTAGTGTCTAAAAATGTCTTAGGATGGAGCCCTGATATGTTTTTTAAATCTTCTTCGTTAAGGTACCCCTTATTGTAGTCGGATACAACCACGGCGTCATACATTGTGAAATCTATCTGGTTTAGGGTTACTCTTCCATACGCTTGGTCGTTCTCGTCAAGCCTCATAAACATGTGATTTGCCTTTTCATCTACAAACCTTGTCTTCTTGATCTCACGCCAATTATTATTTGTATGTATATCAATATTGTTTATAAAACACTTTAGATTGTTATACACATTCATAGCCATACCACCGCTGTCGACTGAAAATGTAGAATTAAAAACAGGCACGGGTGCTTCAGGGCACAGCCTTCTGCACTCACCGTAGTGAAAAACATCTAAACAACTTTCTCCGATAACTAGAATTCTCATGTTCACCTCGTAAGATACTTCTTATCTTGGGATATTAGTCCACGCCAATAATTTAGCAAGTCAAGCATGGTCTGCTCGAACGATATTGATGGTTTCCAGCCCGTGTGGTTAGAAAATTTAGTAACGTCAGGCACTTGCAAATCCGCGTCAACCGGTCGAAGTCTGTCGGGGTCGAGTGCAATTGTTATGTCATCACGCGTAGATAATGATATTAAATAGTCCAACATATCTCTTACAGAGCAGGTGTAGGTGCCTCCTATGTTGTAGTATTCCCCAGGAGTAGGGTTTTTTGTTACAAGCAAATAATAGGCCCTCACAGCATCCCTAACATCAGACCAGGTTCTTAAAGAATCTAGATTACCAACGCTTATAACAGGAGGGATTAACCCCGCCTCTATCATGGCTATTTGTTTTGCAAAGCTGGACTCTGCAAACACATCGCCTCGCCTTGGGCCAGTATGAGTAAACATCCTTGTTGTCATTACTTTCATGCCATAAGCTTCAGCGTAAAACCTCCCAACCAAGTCAGTTCCAACTTTTGATATAGCATACGGAGACGCTGGGTGGAACGTCACATCCTCATGAATTGGCAAATGTTCCTTAGGTACTCGGCCAAATACCTCAGATGAGGCACACACATGTACAACGGGGTCTATTCCTGTGTGTTTGATGGCATCTAATACTTTAGCTGTGCCTAATATGTTTGTTTCTAAAGTCTCCAACGGAGAATCAAAACTGGTTTTTGGGTAACTTTGTGCTGCTAAGTGAAAAACATAATCTGGTTTAGTCGCACTAAAGACGGACAACAAAGAACTTAGATCATTGATATCCCCATAAGCAAGTTCAATTTTATCTTTTTTATTTATTCTAGTCATTAGATGTTCTATATTGTCCATCTTGTCATTCCACCTGGTAAGACCATATACTTTCCAATCTGTGGTCTCTAGCAAATAATCAGCCAAATGCGAGCCAACCATTCCTGTCACACCTGTTATAAGCGCTACTTTACTAGTCATCAATATTTTCCTTATACCACTTTATGGTTTTTTCTAATCCTTTTTCTAAAACATACTTAGGTTCCCAACCAAGCTTTTCTTTAGCGTAAGAACAGTCCAAAAATAACGATGTGGGAACAGATGGTTTCGATAAATCATTTTCTATCAACAAGTCTCTTCCAGAACATTCAACAACTTTTTTAACAAGGTCCTTAATTTTTATTGGTTGCCCGATTCCAACGTTGAATAATTCATACTTTTCTTCTTGTTTGTTAAGAGCAAGATCAATAAAGTCAAGCAAATCATCAACATATAATAGGTCCCTTGACTCTTCACCGGTTCCCCACACAATAATTTTCCCGTTGTCTGCTGTCATAGCTTTTGTGATTGTAGCACCTGTGACGTGTGATTTTTCTAAATCATATTTATCGTATGGGCCGTATATGTTAGAGTGCCTAATGACTGTATGTTTTGTCTTGCCGAGGCCAGCATAAAATTTACACATATTTTCTAAATAAACCTTTGTGTGGCCAGCACCATAATAGAACGATAGTATTTCATCAGATGGATTATAGTCCGTCTCTTTCAAAGCAGTATTTGATTTTTGGTACATGATAGTGCAGCTTGGAAAAATAAAATGATCAACGCCGCTTTCAAACGATTCTCGCAACAAAATTGAATTCATCAGAACATTATCAGTAACGTGTATGTAGGGTTTTGAAACTATATCTTTTGCTCCGGTTGTGGTGGCTGCAAACTGCATAACAATGTCGACGCCCTTTAGGGTTTCTTTTACTTGCTTAGCGTCTCTTAAATCACAATGAATCCATTCAACATTTGGATATTCAATTTTTAAAGCAGGCCTCTTAAAGTGCGTTGCTTTAATTTTATATTTTTTGCCACTGTAGTGTCTTAGCAGGTTCCGCCCGATAAAGCCAGTTGCCCCACAAATTAATATTGTTTTCACTTCTTTCTCCCATCTAATATTAATTCCTCTTCTTTGTTGCGATATGATTGATAAATTTTATCAACAACCATCTCTACATCCATTGCATTTTTTCTATCCGGTGTTGTTCTAATGTTTGTAGGATAAACGTCCAAAATATTTAAACACTCTTTTTCTAACTTAAGAGAATTTGAAAAACCCCTAAGGCCCCATTTTGTGGCAGAATAAAGTGTTCTTGGCTTCTTAACCTCTAGACCGACCATAGAATTAATGTTGATTATACCACTTAGTTGGTTGATTAGCAAGAAACTCAACATGATTGGTGCTGTTAAATTAACGCCCAGCATTGACTCAATTAAATTAATATCATATTCCTCAAAGGGAATGTCCGGACAAACAATTGCAGCATTATTAATTAAAACACTTACATTTTCTTTTTTTGCGTCTTCAACTAAACTGTGTATGTGTTCTAAATTATTCAAATTGTATTGTTGTCTGCCCATGTGCTCCAACACTCTATGTCCTTGTGATTTAAATTTGTTAGATAAAAATTTTCCAAGCCCAGAAGAAGCACCAGTTATTAAAATCGTATCTTTCATTTCAGTTCATTCTCCAACGATTTAAAAACATCAATTTTAGAATCTGCTAAATGTTTGTTCTGCAAGTACCACTCAATTGTTTCTTGAATACCGTCTTCAACCGAGATTAGCGGTTCATAACCATATCTCTTGGCCCTAGTCATGTCAAAAACTCTGCGCGGGTCTCCTGTGGGCTTGGACAAATCCCAATTTATATCTACTTTTGCCTCTTTAGCTACTGCTTGTGCTATTCTTTTAATGCTAATCTCATCTCCAGAACCTAAATTTAAAGGTTCGGTAATTTTATTTTCAACTACAAAAATCATTCCCCTGGCTACATCGCGAGCGTGTATAAAATCTCTGACAGCAGACCCATCGCCCCAAACTTTTAATATATCATCACTAAAAGCTTTGCGTATTAAAGATGGAATGACCATAGCACTATCTAAATCAAAATTATCGTGTGGCCCGTAGACATTTGCTGGCCTGACGATACTGCATCTACCCTCACCGTATTGTCTCTGATACGCAAGGCATTGTAATTCGCCCATTCTTTTAGCCCAGCCGCCAAACCAATCATTCTTAGACGGCTGTGTGTTCCACACATCGTCCTCTCTTAGAACTTCCGAAGGCTGGTAGACGCCCACGGTGCTTGTATAAAGGTACCACTTAACATTATGATGCATAGCAGCCTCAAGCATGTTTGTGTTAAATTGTAGCATCGGACCCATAATTTTAGCCGGCTCCTCTATGCAAACGCGAGGCGAACATTTTATACCAACAAGGTTAAAAACATAATCCATACCCTTACATATTTCAAGACAAGAAGCAAATTCTCGTAAATCAACTTTTACAAAATTAACCTTGTCTTTCATGTCTTCTGGTTCTTTTAGATCGGCTACATACACAATTGCGCCCTTCTCAAGGAGCAAATCTACTAATTCTCTACCAATCATGCCAGCCCCACCAGTTACTAGGACTTTTTGATTTTTAAACATTGTTCAACCTCTCACATAAACTTTTAATCTGGCTTAGTGTAAGTTCGGGATGATTACCGATATACAGCCCGTAATCATGAATATAATCTGATACTTCTAGCGAGCCTACAATTTTATGATCATATCTTTCAAGATATGGCTGCCTTGCTTGGTTACCACCCCCGGCTGTCCCTAAGCGATATTCAACACCCTCATCTTCAAGTATCTCACAAACTTCTTCAATCTTATTGTTGACCTTGTTTAATATTAATGGCAAGGCATAGTTGCTACTACCTTGCACGTCGTAATCTAAATAATACAATGACTTATCAAGATTTTGTAGCCAGAATTGTAAATTTTCTTGTCTTCTTATAATGTTTTGGTCTAGCCTTTTAATTTGCTCCAGACCTAGAACAGCATTTATTTCGGAAGATCTCATATTATAGCCTGGGACGGCGAACGTGAACAGCGGATTTACGTCTGGCTTGGCATATCTATCATGAATCTGTTTATCTGCTTCTCTTGTCATACCATGTGACCTAAACATTCTAGCAAGCTGATAAATTTCATAATCATTTGTACATACCATCCCACCTTCTATGGTTGTCATGTGATGCCCAAAATAAAATGAAAAACATGACATATCACCTATTGAGCCTACTTTTTGGCCCTGATAGGTTGCGCCATGAGATTCGCAACAGTCTTCTATAAGGATAAGATCGTGTTGTTTGGCTAATTCCACGATCTTATTATTTATACCATTAAAACCCAATGCGTGTACTAAGACAATCGCTTTTGTATTTTCATTAATAGCATTTTTTATGTTCTCAAACGATATAGCCATCGTATCTAAATTAACATCCACAAAAACAGGTAGAAACCCTGTGTTAATCACCGAAGATATGTCTGAGACCCAACCTATGGGTGGTACAATTATTTCGCCTTTTTGCCCTTTTAGTTCTCTCACAACGGCTGTGGTAATATAGTTTGCCGCTGCGCCAGACCCAACCATAACACTATACTTGACGCCCAGCCACTTAGACCACTCTTCTTCAAACTCTCTTACCATAGGCCCGTTTGTAAATCTATTCGTATTTAGAATAAAATCAGACAAAACTTTTTTATCGTTTTGAGTAATGTTGTCATTTATAAGTGGCCATTTAAACATTGCAAATCTCCTTAACCTTGTGGTATATCTGCTCAGCGTTTGGGGGCAAATTATCTACAGTTGGGTGAAACCCGGCAGTTCTATGTTCTAGACACATCGTTCTAACCTTTTTGTCGACATCCATCATAATGGTATGTGCAATACTGCTGGCTGCGCCCTCCTCGTAATCATCATCCAACACAATACCTCCAAATTTAGAATTTTCTAGTGCGGTGGCCCAGGCTGGCTCTAAGAAAAACGGTTTTATCCATAGTTGGTGTATCACATTAACTATAATACCTTCTTTTTCTAGCTTCTTCCTGGCTTCCTCGGCAGCAAACCTTGTGATAGAGATCGGAAATAGTGTTACATCTGCCTTGTCGTGCATAACGTTAATAAGCTCATCTTGATTATCATAGCTTTTTCTATGTTCGGATATATAATAAACACTATCATCACTCATAAACTGATCATAAGCATACTCATACTCTCTAGGTGTCATAGGAGATAAGATCTTACATCCAGGCATTCTCTGATATATCGAGTGGTGTGATGACCCTGCTACAGGCCCGATACCGCCCTCCATAGCTATACTTCTAATAAGAAGCGGACAAGGCCTCCCCCATATCTCTTTCGACTTCATGGCGTAGTTTGCTACGATCGGTGAGTTGTACCACTGGAATCCTTGGTACCTAACCACATAAATGGGACGCTCACCAGCTAAAGCAGCGCCCACTACAATGCCGCTACCAGCAACGTCAGCCATTGAAAGCTCTATCATCCCGTCTTCCTCATATAATTCTGGTAGCGTTCCGCCTACCCATCCTACTGCGGTCAGGCACTGGCCGTAGCATTTGGAGCCTTGTGAGAGGTGTCTTCTGGTTATTTCTTTTATCGTATCTCTAACTGTTTCTGCCATGTTTCTTCCACTGCTTGTTTAGTGTGTAAATGTATTTCTCTAGCCGCGTCACCTAATTCATCCATCTGTTGTTGGTAACGATCAAATATATTTTCATCGTCGATGCCCGCACCGGAATGCCAGAATTTTCTATGTGTGTTTACATTAATTAAAATCGGGCGCTCAAATACTCCGTCAAGTGCTTGCCGCATCTCTTGTGGATGGTCGGTTATATCAAACCCATCCATTTTAAAAGCTTTAGCCACATCACTCATATGCCAATTTCTTCTAACTTTCTTTTCAGTAAGGATCGAAAGATTATTATCCTCAACAACAAAAAGAATTGGCAGTTTTTTTGTGGAAGCCCAACCTAATGCGCCTAAAACATAATCCTCTTCTGCTGACGCGTCCCCCATGTAGACTATCGTTGGGCTCATTGTTTTATAACAATGCCCAACAGCAATCGGCACCTGACTTCCCATTAGCCCATCATGGCCAAATATATTTTTTTGTTTTGACTGTATAGAAGCTGAGCCACCCATGCCGTTAGCGCACCCTGTTGGCCGCCCTAGCAACTCATCTATTAGCTGCTCCATGGGGGCTTCAAATGATAGGTATGTTGAATGCCCCCTATGCTGGATAAAAATATTTGGCTCATGGCCTCCGTCTTTCGCAACTTGTGCTATAGTTGCAGAAATATACTCTTGTCCCGCTGACAAGTAGATCGGAAATTTAAACATTTTGTTCCTAATTCCATCGAAAACATACTGCTCAAAATTTCTACATAAAGATGCTCTCTTAAATACGTTCAAAGAAAAGTCACTCATCAAGGCACTCTAAATATTTCATGGTATCAGGCCAGTTTTCAAACCTATAGCCTTTGTCATCTATATAGATAAATGATCTTGGCTTTTCAGATGTTATCTGCTTTACATATTTCATTACATCGTGTTTAACCAACCAGTCATAGACTAGCTCAGAGCCGGTTTTACCATTTACTAGAGGCCTACTAGGCTTCGCTTTGGCTGTAAAAATAACAACGTTATACTTTTTAGATAGCTGTTTTATAGCCTCTAGAGAGCCCTCTATTGGCTCCCCATAACAAGTACCATCATGGAAACCCTTGTCGAACGTATGAACAACACCATCGAAATCTATAGCTATATTTTTATAATCTTCTTCAAACCCTGGTGGAAAGTCTCTATTCATTGTCTACCTCCATTAGCATAATAATGGTATCATTCTTAACTTTATCAAAGACCTGGATCAACTGTTTGGCGATGTTTCCTGTTATGATATCACCTGCGCCTGCGACTCCTGTGCCATACTCGGCCTGTATACCGCCCTGCAAGAACATTATATTCTTATCATCATCAATTTGCAAGAAAAAGTTAGTGTCAGGAACGTTCACCACTCTAAGGCGACAATTTGAGAAATTATATACGTTTTCTTCCCCTGCCCTAGGGTTCTCAATCCATAAGCAGTCCTCTTGTTTAGGGTATTCATGAGTTGAGTCTTCATATGGTTTTCCCTCTCTGCCGTAACTGTCTCGTAAACGCACTAAATCATATTTATCAACAGGTGTCTCTATCTCAAAAACCGCAGCGCCCTCAGGCGCTACAGCACGAGTTGAGTGAAAGAGACCCTTTCTTATCATAATTTTACTAATTGGTTTAAGAGGATTCTTATCGCTCAAAAACGAAACCTCTGCCTCGCCATCTAAAACAACAAGGCCTGTGGTTTTATTCGGGTGGCAATGCATGGACGTTTTTTGGTCGTGGTTAATATGGAGGAACCATAAAGCGCACTCATCGTTCTCGTAAGCAAGATATTCATAGCCCCAGGGCTTCTTAACCACACTATTTTCGTATCTCATTTACCCCTCTTGTTGTACACTTCGTACCCAGTCCTCATCCACTCACCCATAAAATCATAATGCGGGGAAGAAACTATATTTTTATCTACAACCACAGGGCCTCTGTGGTACGTGGCTCCGGCATTATTAATATCCGCCTCAATCGCATAGTAGCCTGAAACTGTCTTACCTCTGATGACATCCGCCGTGATGAGTAACTGCGCCCCGTTGCATAACGAGAGAATGGTCTTGTCTAGGGCGTTCCATTCGCGAACGAACTCAACCACTCCCTTCTCCAACCTTAATTTCTCCAGCGCCTTGACGCCGCCTGGGACAACCAGTAAATCATATTCTAAGTATTTAGCTCTGTTTGTTAGGTCTTCAAAATCTCCCGTGAGTACATCTCCCACCATATGACATCCCAAAATACCATAGAATCTACCTAGTTGGTTAGCCACTACGGTAACTTCATAATTATTTTCCTTCAGGCTATGATATGGATATATCACTTCATGATCCTGAAACCCTGTATAAGTAAGAATAATTGCCTTTTTCATTTTATCTCCTTTACCTATCTCTAGGTTGTAAAATTGGCCTATCAACAGGCCAATCAATGCCGACCCTGGGGTCATCCCACTTAATGGTAAACTGATCGTCTACATCAGGGTACTTGCCCTGATAGCTCCATTTATAATGGAAAACACACTCATCACTAAGAACAAAAAAACCATTTCCGATACCAGGCTCAAGTAAAACTTGTGTTCGCTTCTTGTTATCAAGTATCACCCAATCCCACTGTAAATACGTGGGAGATTCGGATCTATTGTCGACTGTGACGAAATAGATCTCTCCGGATAAGCAAGTGACAAGTTTGTGTGACTTATGGTCTCCATGTATCCCTCTTAAAACATTTTTTCTAGAAGTAGAAACTTTGTCATGGTTGAAGAATAAATTTGGTTCAAAAACATCATTTTTCCAAAGTGTCCAAAGATCTCCTCGAAAGTCTCTAAACACATCTGGTTCGATGTGCGTGACCCCATTTTTTATTCTTTTTGTGCCCAACTAATCTCCCAATCTTTGAACTCTGCTGCTAGACAGTCTATCTTGTAATCTTTCCTTCCGCCAACAAATTCTTGTATTTTATTTTTAGCAGTGTTTCTAATGCCGTTAAGACCATGAGTCAGTTCAAGATTGTTTCCATCTTTAATCCCTTTTCTATAATTTGACTCATTGTGCCAAATATGAAGGTTCATCTGCGATAAAACCACAATTGCCCTCACCACCTCAGCATCAAGTTTAACACTTTTTTCTTTTAATGCCAAGTCAATATCATGTACAATATCTAAAATTTCTTTTGCATATTCTTCCTTATGCTCAGGTATAAAAACTTCTTTTAATTGGACGATTGATAATCTATCCACAAGTTCTGAAATTGTCGGAAGGTATTTTCTATTCATTTTTTTATCCTCTTGAGTTCATAATATTTTAAGCTATAAATTGTGAAAAATACATCCTATATTTTTCGTAGTTGCGTCCAAAAATATGAGAATTTTTAAAAAATATTTTAGCTTCTTCTCTCCTCTGATCCGCGTTGTCGTTCCATTGAGATCTGCCGCCTTCCATGTACAAGCCTACGACTCTATTGACTTTCTCAAAAACACAACCAGTGTTAACAGCCCTCAGCCAAAGATCCCAATCATCCGAAAAGTCATGATTTATTTCGTCAAAAAACCCGCACTTTTCATGAAGGCGTTTTCTCCACATTGGCATTGGCCCCGGAAGACACTTGATCATATTTTCTCTAGAAAATTGATTAATAGAGTGTTCCGAGAGCTTTGTAGAGGTAGTGGTCTCAACCGATTCATTTTTATTTTTTGTAGACAGGCAATCGCCATAAGTCAACTCTAATTCTACGTTGGAATCTAGTGCCTCAAACAATGCTTGTATACCATCTAGGCTTTTTCTGTCATCTATCATTGCCCATACAACAAATTTAGAGGTGCTTTTCTTTATGGCCATGTTATGACCAATTGTAGGCTTAAAGTTATTTTTGTACCTAAAGTACTTGATATTATCATACTTATCCATATATTTTTTTACAATTTCCTGCTCTGAACCTGGAGAGCCCGAGTCTACCAGAACCAATTCACAATCGGAAAACATAGTTTGGCTTGTTATATTTTTCAAATATGACTCTAAAAATTCTTCAGCTTTGTGGAATGTAGTTATTATACTAACCTTCTTCAAATCAGAGCTACCACTTGATGTTTCTATAACATCTGACACGGCCTGTGTTATCCACTCTCTCCTGCCGATCATATAATTGATTAGATCTTTTCCTTTCATTTTAAACCAAGATTCGTGGCCTGCTCCCACCAATTTGTTTATAACGGCAGACATGCCCATCATTCTAGCTTCACACACGATTCTTGATAGTGTTTCGGGTGATCCAGGTAAAAACACAAGTTTACTATTCTGTGAGAGCTTCTCAAGGAAGCTTTCGTAATTTGAATCCTTAACTAAGTCGAACGACATTCCTTTGTTCCTACAATACTCTACGGCTTTGGAAGTGTTTTTGTGCCCAATGTTTGAATCTAGTATTGACACACAATCATTTTTTTCTTTAGCGCATAGGGCCTCAAGTTTGTGTAATGCCTTCAAGGACCACAAGTTTCCATTAACAGAAACCACATTATCAATATCAAGATTTTTTAAAATTATATTCTTGTGAAAATCCGACTGGCAAAAGACTTTTTTTGCGTTTTTGTAAAAAAAGTAGTTTCTTATCTCCGTCCCAGGGGCTTCAAAGTTTTTAAAGTGAGCTGGGTTTCTAGTATGTAGGTACTTGTGATCGTGCTCATATATGATGTAGTTGGCCTCATATGTAAGCCGCTCTCTATACTCAAATTTCATATTCATGAAATTTGATATTATAAAGAAAGCTTTCTTATTTTTATCTAAAAACTGGTCGTCAACAAGATGAGATTGCACTTTAGAAACATTGTAGCCTTTCTCGCGCAACAAATATAACAGTTCAAGATCATTTAGTTCAGCGCCACCTAAAACATGCTCAGCAAAAAAATCAGATATATAAATTATATTTTTATTCATATTCTTCTATAATATCTTGTATTTCAGACATCCAAGCATCAGCAGCAAAATCTATTTCTGAAGAAACAGTGTCAGCAAATAATTGGTGCTGCTTGCCAGATTCAAACTCTGACAACACCCACTCCTGCAACGTTTTTGCTTTCTTGAGCCACTTATCGTAGCCTTTCCGCATCTGTCTTAGTCTCATCTTGTAGTGCCCTTCGTGAGGAAAACACCACATACTGTCTTTTTGTATCACGCCGTCCCATACAGCAAAATCTTGCACTGGAGCTATATCATAATTTACATCGGCAAACAAAGGCTTCTTTTTGCCATTTTTATGTTTTGTGTATAGAAAATCACAATGCCCTGACCAACTTGGGGCTATGACTGGTACGCCATGGCATGCCGCGTCAAATATAGGTAAACCAAACCCCTCACCGTGGCTAAGGCTAATGAATGCTTTAATTTTCTCATTCGTGTATAGAGATTGTATTTGGGCCTCTGACAAGTCACCATGCAACAAATAAACTTTGCACTTAGATTCTTCCGGCAAATAAGACTTAATTAATGCCTCTAAACTGTTACAAGTATGCTCCCTATCCATTATTGAGTTATTTTTTGTGGATGTTTTAATAACTAAACCAACCTCCTGGTCGTAGTTTTCCTCCACCCACCATTTAATTGCATTATCCATATTTTTTCTTGGGCCGTACTGGGACACCATCAGGTAATTAAAATCGTACTCTAAGCCTAAATCTATATCCTCAGGCGTAATATTCTTAACAGGGTAATGAACCACACTAACGGGTGTTTCACATTTTAGTGTCATTGGTTGTTTTGTGTCTTTGTTGATGCCTTGATATACTGTCTCGATAAGGCCTGATTTTGAGTGCTCTGAGATCGTTACAACCTTGTTCATCATATTACACCTTTCTAGCCAAACAGGCGAAACTTTAGTTGTCTCAATCCCGGCTGTCACACCGACATTATAGGGTGCCAGCATCTCCCACTCATTTGGTATCGAGACCTGAACGGACATATCAAAATGGCCTCCTTGTTGAACATGAATATGCGTTTTCATAATAAGTTCGTCCATCCACCTACGTTCTTCGCTATCTTCAGAAATCCAACCTGTTTGGCCCCAATTCACAGCTACTAGGTAAACATCAAATTTATCTGGGCATTGTCTGAGAGATCTAAGCAAGAACCTCGTGTGTTCGCCATACCCTGATTGCGAGAGTGCTGGACCCCTAACTAAAACTTTTTTCATCATGTTAACTCCATCAGTTCCCAACTATTATAATTTTTTCTGTCCTCCCAAGAGCCCCATTTTTCATATACATCTGTCATTATTTTAACCCAGCCCTCACAATATTTTTCAAAATTATAATTTTTTTGCACATGGGTACGCCCCATTTTGCCAAGTTCTTTTCTTTGTTCAGGTTTCATATTATATATTCTATGTAACGCATTTTTAAAGTCTTCCTTGCTAATCCGGTCTTCATATATATATGGAACCTGCTGGGAGCCTATGACAGTTTTTGAACTTGGTTCAATTCCAATACCAAACCAATTTTCTCCATCTGTAACTTGTTCCTGAAGCCCCCCTGTCATTGTAACAATAATTGGTGTCTCACATGATAGTGATTCTAAGGTTGCTAGGCCAAAACCTTCGGCGTCTGAGATATTAATTGTGCAGCAAGCCATATTATATATCTCTGCCAGATTTTGTGGTGGCACCTTGGTATTTGAAACCATCAGTGTTCCATCGTTGCCTAGTTTCTGTATTATATGATGTAGAGGCTGTCCATGTATATCATTCGGGTCTGTATGCATTACCAATCTTACTTTATCGCGGCCAACCTCATTGGCAAACTCATTAAACCAAAAAAGTAAAGACCCGCTTTGTTTTCGACGAGCGTTTCTATTGTTCCAGAAGAATAGCATTCGCTCATCCTTATCTTGCGGAAAACTATCTTGCCTAAGCTGCGATATCTTGTCTTCTTTCATAGGCACAAAAATATCAGAGTCCACCGCATGAGGGTGATAAATATTTTCAACTTCAGGCGCTGCCTCGGTGACTACCTCATGCGTAACTTTAGATATTGAAACGATTAGATCATTCGAGAGGTAAAAAGGCCGATTAAATAGTGGAGCAGGATGGTTATCCCACACATGATAGTACACCATCGGTATGTTGGGTCTAATTTCATTTTCTATAAACCACAACCACTCATAAAATCTAGGGTCTGTCATGAACCACAAGATATCTGGCTTTTCATTTCTAATTATTGATCTAATTTTTGAAGCGTCTCCATAGCCGTCTATGGGTATGATTATCCAGTCATTTTCGTATGGGGCTATCTTTTGGGCGTCGTAGTTATCGTGTTTCATTGCACCACCTAGAGATACAAATTGAAATTTTCCAGTCTTTATCAAAGCTTCAATAAAATACTTAGTTTGAGTGCCTACACCAGACGGAGACAGCGGGTGATCTGACAATGTCAAGATCTTAATTTTTTTATCCATTAAATCCTCATGAACAATGTTCTGTGCTTACAAAAGGGCAAAACTTACAAGATAACTTATTCTTAATATGCCTGCCTTTTGTAATGTTATATAACGCTTTGTCTAAAAAGTCAAGGGAATTTTTTGTTTTTCTTTCACCGCTTGTAATTCTAAACAATTCAATTCTATTTTTCTTCGCTGTTCTCTTGATTAAGCCAAAATGAGTTGATACGGTTCTAGGAGATATATCAAGCTTCTGTGCGTAGAAGTGTTTGTACAGGATTAACTGTCTAGTATAGAGGATGTCATTCTTCTTTCTAGCGTTCCATCCCCACGAGCAGGTCTTCCAATCTATTATATGATAATGTCCTTGCCCATCTTTTAGTATTAAATCGATAAATCCTTTAAATTTATACGAATCGTTCACGCGTTCCATTAGATCTTGCTCTGTCGCAACTAGCGACCAACCACCCTTAGAAGAGAAATATTCGTCCAGTGCTGGTTTAATTAGCTCAAAAGTGCCAACCACTTGTTGTCTCATGTCTTTACATAATTCGGTGTCTTCTAGAATTTCTGCTTTCTTTAGTTCTTCATTAAACACGTTGTTGAAATGCTCGTATGGTTCTATTGACTCTCCTAGCAGCATATGTTCAACTGTGTCATGGACGGCGGTGCCATAACAAGTATGCTCTGACCCCTGAAATGATTCTATCCTGTCGAGGTATATTAATTTATGCCTCCAAGTACACTCTGACCAATTTTTAAGTTCAGAATATGATATATGTGGCAACTTATACCTCTCTATTAAGAAGTTTCTCAATCTTTCGATAAGCCATTGGGCTTATCTTTTTAACATATGATGGATTTTTTAACAAACAATCCTCAAACGCAGTAGCGAAGTATTCTCTAACTCCTATTGTAGCGTAGGGAGTTATAAAAAGTCCATTTGTGAAAGTCTCTAGTTTTTCATAGCCTAATTTTTTATATAGATAATCATCTAACTCTGAATTGTATTCTAGTTCTTCAAAATCTATATCTCCGTGGTCTTCTAAATAGCCGTACTCCCGGAGCATGTCTCTAAGTCTAACCCTCTTACCAATAAACTCATTTTGAATTCTACTGTCTGAGTATATGAATTCTGCATGTAAGTCTTCCACAGCGTGTGCTATCTCATGTATTAAATCGTCTATCATATCGTCATTGTTATCTTGTTTATTCGTAACAAATACAGCACCATCACGATACATAGCATTAATATTTCTTTCGCTAAATTCTTTAAAAAACCCTACATAAAAGCCCTCTATTCCATCGGTTAAACGAACTGGGACCTTGTCCTCTACCTCACCCAAGACTTCTAAAATATCTATGTTATCCGGCAGGGGATCTTTAATATACACTGGGATATCCCTGAAGGCTATGAGCTTATCATTATTTTTACGAATTTTTAGAGAACCCTCTTTAATAAAAGATTTTATTTCAGACGACATAATTATTCCTCAAACATCTTTGCAAGGCTTCGGTCATCTTGAAGGCCTTGCTCATATCCCCTGACCCAGTTTTCCTCAGCTAAAGAAAATACTAATTCCGGAAATTCATCCGCTAAAGTACCAACAATCATCTCAACACTAATCTCTTCATTCTCCGGTGAGAGTTTCTCACCTACATATTGAATAATCATATCTTTTAATGGCGATTCTTTATCAGTCACAGGAACATTAAAAAGATTCTTATCATTCCACTCTAAATCCAAACTCATTTTTAACTCCGTATTTAATGTAACACAACGAATAGATAAGTCAAATTTATAACACTTTAGCCGCCAATGTAGCGACACTAGACCGCTCACCTTTCTTAAGGCTCACATGACCTGATAGTTCGAACGGTTTCATTTTTTCTACCGCATGAGTAAGGCCAGAAGACATCTCATTAACATATATATTATCTATCTGCTCTACATCCCCTGTTAGGACTATTTTAGTTCCCTCCCCAACACGAGTTAAGATGGTCTTTATTTCGTGTGCTGTAAGGTTCTGTGCCTCATCTATGACGATGTAAGCATTAGCTATAGAGCGGCCTCTAATATATGTGAGAGCTTCAATTTCTATCAGTCCTCTCTGCATGTAATCATCTAAAGTAGTTTGGTCGTCACCGGTTAGAAACTTTAAATTATCTTGGACTGGTGCTAACCAAGGAGCCATTTTCTCCTCAAGCGACCCAGGCAAAAAACCAATGTCTTTGCCCATAGGCATAACAGGCCTAGAAACTACGAGTCGCTTATACGAACTTCTACAATAACTGTCAGTTTTAAGTGTGTCTTTTATCTTCTTGTTGTTTACCACTTGGTCTAGGCCAGCTGCTATTGCTATTAAAGTCTTACCCGATCCTGCTTTACCAATTAAAGAAACAACTTGAACCGCCGGATCCATCAACAAATCTACGGCAAACATCTGTTCTTTATTGCGTGACTTAACTCCCCAAATCCCATCTCTATTTTCGTTAACCTTTCTCAATGCAACATTATAATTATAAAATCTTGCTAAGGCTGTCTTCTTCTCGTTTGAACTAGAGACTAGCATAACGAACTGGTTTGGGTAGAGGTTTGGTATATCATCTTTTTCAAGATAGATCGGCTCACCATCATAGAAAAAATCAACTGTTTGATCATCCACCAAGCATCTTGTGAATCCAGAATATAATTCCGATTCTTTGTTAATTACTTGATTTACTATATAGTCCTCACTTGTGAGCCCAACAGCATCACAGATAACACGCATATTAATATCGCGACTCACTAAGATAGTTTTTCTATTCCCATTTTCTGAGTCTTCTGCGAGGGCGGTAGAGATTATCATATGGTCAGCTACGTCTATGTCTAGGTCGGAGGGCAGTTCCTTTGGGCCTGATTCTCTCACTTTTAATAAACCTAAACCTTTCGCTATACGGACACCCTTCTGTAGCTGGCCCTTAGCCCTAAGATCATCAAAGGATCTAATAATCTTTCTAGCATTAACTCCCGCGCCGTCTTGGCGCTTCTTATGACGATCTATTTCTTCTAGGACTTTAAGGGGTATAATAATATCATTATTAGAATAATTGAAGATACAATCCGCATCAGTGAGACACACACTGGTGTCTAGGACATAAGTTTTTTTAGCCATTAATTACAAGGCCTCCATCTGTAGTAAGTAGTTAATAGGACCTTATAACAGATGGATTTACCCACACAATGTGTGTTTTAGAAGAAATATTTTCTTTAGATTTTAAAAAACTACTTTGTACTAAAACCGCTACTAAGCCGCCTTGTTCGGACCAATTCATTATTTTAACTATAGCGTCAGAGGCAAAAGTAAATTCTATCTCCCTATCAGGATAATAAAAATTGTAGTGCCCCAGTTGTGAGCCATAAGCCACAGTATTTTTTTCTACCATTTTAGTTCGTGCGCTATACATCTTTATTTACCTAACTTATATTCTAAACACTCTTGTATAATATTTAAATTTTCTATATCATACCCCAAAGCATCAAACGCTGCTGTACATACTAAAGCAGATACTGCGGCCCCCAGTAAAGTTCCTATTAAAATTCCAACTTCAAATTTTATTATTTTAGTCAACATCAGACCCCCCATTAAAATATTTAACTATCTAGAAGTCTATGGGTGTAATGGTTTTGATCAATAGCAGTTTTTATCCTGTGGCAATTGGCACATCTGACCTCACAGTTTTTTGCTTCTTCTAATATGGAATCCCAAGAATATTCTTTTCTTAAGAGTGTGCTTATATTATGTCGTTTTGTATTTATATGATCAAAGTCTAAAACTCTAGGGTCTGACTCTCCACAATCAACACAAGGATGGTCTTTATAAAAATCCATCATTTTCTTCTTTATTCTTTCTCTTCGTTCAGAACGTTTACACATTGAATAAGATCCTTTATGTGTATTTTTATCCTTAGAGTTAGAATTTGTCAAACTAAATTACCCCCTGCTCCTGTAGTAATTAGTTTGCTGCATCTTAATACAGCAGTATTAAATATGATTATAGGATGGAGATGGCGGGAGTCGAACCCGCGTCCAAAGCAATTTTAGTTTCAAGTCATCCACAGGCTTGGTTAGCTTTTACTCCATAAACTAACAAATGTAGGCCTTTTTATCCAACTACCTTTTGGCCAGTAGTAGCTCGGGTGTTTTTATTTTCGACAGAACCATCTGCTTATCTGGATTTGGGTAATAAGGTAACCAGAGACCCCACGATTAAGCCGCTAAGCGGAC
>Ga0209232_1000205_pt1 | contig 37515 bp, 43 predicted proteins | sample ETNvirenome_2_60_FD_184066 | JGI IMG/M metagenome (GOLD analysis project Ga0209232, IMG submission 184066) | Marine viral communities from the Pacific Ocean - ETNP_2_60 (SPAdes) (version 2) | ecosystem: Environmental > Aquatic > Marine > Oceanic | place: Pacific Ocean | collected 2013-06-22
TACCTTGTTCTTTATGTGCCGCAGTCTTAGCAACAACCTTAACTACATAAGTTTCTTGAGTAGGAACATGTTTTCCATAAACTCCTAAATATCTATCTTCTGAATCATTTGCAAAATAAGAAAGATAATTCCAAGTAGTTCCTGATGTTGTGTATTTAAGTCTGACTGTTAATCCACTATCACCAGTAAACCCAGAAGGTAAAGATGCTAAAGGACTAAATGATTCAATCCCTGTACTATCTGCAACTTCTATGTAATCTCCATCACTAGGACTTCCAGGGATACCAGCGACATTAACAACAGGAGAATAAAGAACAGCAGCAGATACAGCATTTTGAGCAGAGGTGGCAGTTGCACTAGCTGAGTTCGCAGTTGTAACGGCTGCCGAGGCATTTGTGTTGGCTGTGTTGGCTAAAGCGGAAGCGGCGTTGGCGGTTGATACGGCTGACGAAGCATTTGTACTTGCGGTATTAGCAGTTGATATTGCAGTATCAGCTTTTCCATCAGCAGTTGAAGCCAAACTAGAAGCTGAGTTTGCCGTTGTAGTAGCAGAATTAGCGGTAGAAGTCGCTGAGTTAGCAGTTGTAGTTGCGGCGTTGGCAGTCGTAACCGCATTTGAAGCGTTAGTGCTTGCAGTATTGGCAGTTGAGCTTGCAGCGTTAGCAGTCGTTACAGCGTTAGAAGCATTTGTGCTTGCGGCATTAGCTGTAGTAACTGCTGTATCAGCTTTGGTATCTGCTGCGTTTGCTGTTGTTACTGCTGCATCAGCTTTAGTATCGGCTGCATTTGCTGTGGTAGTGGCAGCGTTAGCAGTTGTAGTCGCTGAGTTAGCAGTTGTAGTTGCTGCGTTCGCCGTAGTGGTTGCTGAGTTAGCAGTCGTAGTAGCAGTATTAGCAGCAGTCGTTGCAGCAATAGCTTTAGTTGCTCCTAGGTCATTACTATCTGATTGTTCTTGGACAACATATAAATTCTGCAAGTCTGCATTATTTAATGCTTCTGCCGTTAAATTTGAGCCATCAGTCCAAGGTGATAATTGTGCCGAACCTGGAGTCTGTCTTTCAATTGTTACTACTTCACCTGAAGCAATAGCAGTAGCAAGTGTTATCTGACTAGCACCTGTCCATGTGTAATGGGTAGTCTCAGACAGGAGTGTCCCTGTATCTGCTAGTCGATCTCTATTTTTATATACCTTGACATGCGCTCTCAGAAGGAAAGACCAACTGAGATTACACGCAGTTGTGCCAGCGCTAGTGAATTCGTTATAGGAAAGAGCCACTGATCTGCACAGATGCAGTCTTTATGTTATCCGATTTCAGGCTTAATGGCACGTTTATTGTTATTGACGGCCTACTCCTAGGATGGTTGCTTCAGTATCAGCCTGTTCATTCTTTCTTCTAAGACGAATTACTTTTTCATATCTAGCCATAAATGATGGATGGTTTTTCATCATTTCTAAAGTGGCTAATTTTTGGTAGTAATTAATAATCATGTTATAGGGTTCTTTTAAATTACCAGTATCTAGCTTGCTTCTATCTCCGCTAGTAAAATAACTAGGACTCTTTGCTCTACTTGGACTTGTACTCCATGTTTCTAAGAAATCATTATATTGTGGATTTTTTCTCAATAAATTTAACGCCTCAGTCAGAGTATTACCGTTTACATACCTTTCTATATTTCCAGCCTTAGTATTTAAAGATTTCCTTCCTAGAACTTGAAACGCTGGAATATAACCCTTGAGTGTATAAGCGGCTTCTCTATGTGTTTTTTCTTCTTCTCTATTCATTTGAATTGATGCAGCATTTTCACCTCTCCCAATAGCAATTCTGCCATCTCTATTTGGATTAGTACCTAAACCATGTCTTGTAATCCACCTAGATAAAGCATCATCTTTCTTTGTAATTGTTGCTCCTGGCATTGCTCTATCAGCAGGGAGGCCGAGAAGAGTAGCTTTTGTCTCATAACCCAACCAATCTTTTTCTGTTGGTTGAGGGAACAAATCATCAGCAAAAGGAATACGATTGAAAGTTTCGCCTAGATAATCTTGTGTAGTTACTTTTAATGTGTCCATTATTCTTCTTACAGAACGCATCGTAGGATCGTCTTCTAAGGCTAGAAGCATTTGATTTGTCATATAACGCCTAGGTACTGTTCTTTCTCCTGCTTGTTGAAATTCGGATGCAGCGTCCACATTGCCAAGTCCTCCACTAAAAGGGAACCAACCTCTACTTACGCTCGCTAAAACTTTTCCATGATTTCTTGCATTGCCATCAACATTAGTAAAGTAATTCATTACATCTACCATTGCTTTTAATGAGTTTTTATTTCTAAGTACTCTTGTATAAGCTTGTGTAAAATCAGCAAGTGTATCTCTCTGTTGTTCGTGCGTAAAGAATCCATCTTTTATTCCCCGAACAATATCAGCTTGTAAAAATATTAAGTCAAATAAATCAATAGATTTTAGTGATATTTTTCCCATCAACTCAACACCATATCTTCCTAAAGAGAATGAATATGGTGTGTTATGCCTTAGCCAATCTCTTCTATGATTTGGGTCTGCTGGTGGTGAACCTGTTATCTTTCCTGCCCCATCATCTTCCATCTCTGTTAATACAAAAACCATGCCAGCAAACATGGCTGAAACAACAGTTTTAGCTCTTTGATCTGCTAACTCTTCTCTAGTTATCTTCTTTCCAACTCCACTTGCGTTTTGAGCTTCCATCAATGCACTTCTCACACCATTAACAATGATGTCTCTATCAAACATCCAGCCTAAACCTTTTGCAGTTGTTTTAAATGCTGGCATCAACCAACTCATGTAAGGGTTTTTTCTAGCTAAATTAACTGCATTTCCAAGATAAGCGGCTGCTCCTTTGTTTGAAAAATCTCCAGTAAAAGTAACGTCATCTCCTCTTTGTTTCGCTAAATTTCCATATAAATCTGTCGTGTTTGGAACTCCAACTAAGTCATTAAATATTTTTAGTCTTAACTCATCATCTGGTAAGTTCTGGCCTGCTGGCATTCCTACATATTTTTGTCTTAGCTTTTTAATATCTAACTCCTTCATTAATTTATCGGATTCAAATACCCAATTTTTTACAGCTTCATCTGCATATCGTTGAGCAAAGGCATCAATACTGTCGGGTTGCATCGCTGGCCCCATTCTGGCCCCACCCATGTCACCACCTCTAATTCGATCACCTACATTTTGGCTTGGAGTAACTTTCCCTTTTGCTACTTCTACTCCCTCTGTATAGGCTTGCATGTGTATTACTTCCATTCCTGACGTATATCTAATGCCTTCATCTACTGCTGATAAAGCTCTAAATTCAGGGAAATAACCAAAATCGCTATCAAAGAATTTTTCTGATAAACCACCTGTTAATTGCCTAACCGAAGCATTTAAAAGATTAAGAGTAGCGAAAGGTGCTGCTGATAATTTGCCAAAATTAAGGACAGTATCTTTATTCATTCCTTTTGGAATGTTGATAGATTCAGGGAATTGTTTCCCTAGTCTTAATTTCTCAGGAATGTTATTTAACGCATTAATAGGAACTTCCCAACTTTCACCTGAGAAGAGAAATTCATAAGATTCATTTAAAGCATTTGTATTGAAATCTTTTGCAGCTTGTAAAGCAGCAGGACTCATTTCTTTTACATTCTTTCCTCCCATCCTTTGCCTTCCTGTCATAAAGGCACTTGTTGTATAGTTCCAGGCATTTTGCCAGTTTTCAATTAATTTTCTATTTGTATAACCAACTGCTTTTAATGCAGTCATATAATCAGTTCTAAAGGCTGATTTGTTTAAATCTTGCAGATAGAAATCGGCTCCAACTGAGATACCTGAAACTGGATTTCGCACAGCCCAAGTTGAAACTGAACTAAATAAATTAGCTTTTTTATATTGAACCAAAGTCCTTAATTGAGCGCTTAATGCAGGCTCATTAATTGTTTCTTCTCTTAGTCCTGTAATTCTTCTTGAAATTGCTAGTTGCCTTAATTTTTTATGATCACCTTTATCAATATGGTCGATGACTTGTGCTAATAAACTATCTCCAGTTACATCCTCAAGAGTTAATAATTCTGCATCTTTATTAAAGGTAAGAAGATCAAAACCTAAATCCATATCTTTTTGATAGCCCTGTAAAGCTTGTCCTAATTTTCTTCTTGTATAAGAATCCATCTGTTCCATTGTGTATGCCCACTTAGCTAAATAGCCCAACTCTTGTACGTTTTGCGGTGGCATAACTCCTGATTCTTCAATGATATTTGCTGCATCTTCCAGACCATCAGCGTATGCCAAAGATGTTTCCCAACGACTCTTAGCAATCATGTATGCAGTTGTAGGAAGATCCGCTATACCACCTCTTTTTAATTGCCTTGTAAAGTATTGAGCTAAGTCGTTAGGGTCTGCGTTGTATCTTCTAGCCGTATCAAGGATTGCTTCTGTAGCTACCTGTTGAGTAAAAGGCATCATAAACTGTTGCCCACCTTTTGATTGCGACCAACCGCCTTGGGCTAGGTTTAAAAATGCAGCGACATTAGCTTTCGTTGGAGGTACTAACGAGTAGTTAATCATTTGCCCTGTTGAACCCATTGGCCTCTGTTGGGTTGCCATACCCTCTGACACCAACTCCTGAATCTTTTCATCACCTATTGCCATTGCGTCCTGCTCTACTCTCTTAGCCCACTCAGCAGGGTCTATGCCTATCTCTGTCCCATCAATCATCGTAAGGATCTTGCGCTTATACAAGCCCTTAGCATCAGTTGTATTAAGAGAAGCGTTGACCGCTAGTTGTCTCCTTTTTAATCTTTGAATTTCTTCAAGCTCTCTTTGAGCTTCTTCAATTTGTTCGTTGAGATCATTACAGTCGGTCATTTGCAGATACCTCCATTTGCATCAGCTTGTTTTTGAAGTTTTTCCAACTTCTTAGCTGCTTTTTGTTCAGCTAAGTCTAGGTTCCTTACCGACTCATTTCCTGCTTGTATCTCTCCTAATGATCCTCTCTTAGCTTTTTTAGTTGTCTTTGTAGGTTTAGTCTTCTTAATTGTCTCCTCTGGCACAATGCCTTCTGCTGTAAATTCCATTTTTTGTTTGGGCTTTTTAGGTGGTTTAGGTGGCTTAGGTTCTAAGGTTTTAATTAATTTCTCCTGTTGTTTTTGAATATTTTTTAAAGGTTGTACGTTATTAATTAATTTATTGTCTACAACATCTTCACCTTTTAAGGCATACTCCCATTTGCTGTATAAACCTAGCTCTCTCTTTTCTTCAAAAGGTAAATCTTCCCATCCGTTTTGCTGAATCCAGGCTTCCTTTTGCGCCCTTAATGATTTTGTATCTAATTCTTGATACTCACTTCTAAGTCTAAATTCATCAATAATTGCTCCTGAATTTTTACCACCAGCTTCATAAGCAGGAATCAAGTTTGCGTTATATAGCATTGAAAGTTGTCCTGTCTCGTCAGAAAGCAATTCATCAATAAATGATTCTTGACTGAAGTTTGTTGTAGGTCTTTCAGGTAATGGTGATGATGGTGGTTGGATCTCTCCATTTCTGATAGCAGCCTCCAGTATCCCTTGTTTCATTATCTCTCTTTCGCTTGCTTCCATCCCTCTAGGTTTGTAATCAGTTTGAGGAACCATGCTTTCGACTCCCTCTGGATCAACTGATCTACCAAGCTTTGAAGTGGTTTTTACATCGTCTGGCCCTAGTCCTAAATCTGTTTGTATTCCTTCCCCTGGTAATAATGGTCTGCCATAAAAACCTGTTTTCTTGTAATACTCAACAAATGCCTCGACAATATCTGATTTCTTAGACTGCCAAACTCTACGACCAGTTTTTTGGGTCACTATTGCAGCTATTTCTGGATTAGATGAAGGGGCAGCAGCGTTTCTTAATTCATCTCTGTGAAGCTGCATTAAATCATTTTTATATACGTCATAAGTAGGTGGGCCACCTTCATAAGGATCTAACGGCTTCTTAGCTTTAGGTTCTATTGGCGCTTCTTTAAATGGTTTTTTATTGGCTATTCTGTCGGCTTTTGCATCTCTTAAAATTGTGTTAGCAGATAATCTTTGAACATCTCTGCTTGCTTTTTTAATAATTTCTTCGGCTGTAACTCTTCCTACATTTGCAACATTTATGTAGTTGCCGATTGATTCAATAGGACCATTTTTCCATTGCGTTCCAAAAGCCTTGTCAAAGGATTGAACAATTCTATTGATCGCATCATCACCAGCATTTATATCTTTTGGATCAACTTTATTAATCCAACTAAATAATGTTGTTTCACCTTCTACAGGTGCAGGAGAAATATATTCATCTAACCCAAGCTTTAGTTGATCTCCTACTAAAACATCTTTTTGCTTGTCTTTGTTAGTTAAATTATCAAGATCTAATTGTGCTTGTTCTAGGTCTTTCTCTAGTGCTTTAACTTTCCTTTTTGCTCCTAATTCTGTTAAGCCTCCTTTTCCAGCTTTTCCTTTTGTTGCTAAATTTTCGGCTCCTACTTTTAGCTTTTCAGGAATCGCATCTAATTCAGCTTGAATACTTTTAACCTTTTCAGATTGTTGAGTAATTAAATCAAGCTGTGCTTTTTGTCTTGCGGGAATATTTACTTGGGTATGAAGCTCTCTGATTTGTGTATCTGAAAGCTCGTCTAGCTTGGCAAGTACGGTATCAAGTTCATCTCTTACATCAGGCAAATCAAGCTGTCTTGGCTTAAACCCAGGTATAGCAGCAGGATCACCAGCCATGCTTAGTTCTGTTAGCTGTTCTTCTGCTTTATCTAATTCGTCTAGTTGTTTTGTTATATCTTCTCCAGTTGCATTGGCTTGTTTAATTAATTGACCTCTTTGAGATCTGATAGCGTCAAATTGACCTTTAATTTCTTTATTAACAACGCCTGGATAAATCAATTCAAGTTGATTGTTTTCACCAACTTCAATCAGCCCCATCTTTGTTAGACGATCTCTCTGATCTGTGACTTGCTTGATCTGTGTCTGTTCAGCGATTGCTCGGCTAATAGCAGAATCGTATGTAGCTAATTCACCTCCTTTCTGGCCTACTGGTAAACCATCGAAACCTTTCTCTAATGCTGGCTTGTAGGTACTAACGACTGAATCAGAGAAATTATCCATGATCTCAACAGGAACGCTTTTTGCAGTTGTAAAAGCATCTGTTCCCATGTTGACAAGATTCCTCGTTAGTCCTGAAAAACCTAATATCCCAATCGGCATAGCGAAAGCATCAGTAGCCCATCCCTTTCCGAAAGAATCTAAATAATTGTCTCCAGGCTTAACGCTTAAAGGCAGATCTATATCTGTATCAAAGTATCTATTAATTAAATCCTCTGTCAGGTTAGATAAGTTACCTTCTGAGTAATCAAAGAAAGGTGCAGCAAAACTTGTTGAAAGACTCCATCTTGCAGCAAACTTTCCTCTGTCTGCCCACCTTTTAGCCCTGTCAACAGCAACAGCAGATTTAATACCTGTATTAACTTTTCGAGATCTTCTTAAAGCATTAGTAAGAGAATAGAGCCATGCTGCTCTACTACCCATTTTAAGAAGACTTGTTCCTGTCATCCATCCTGCGAATTCTGCACCAGCCGCTTCACCAAAATCCAAGCCTGACTCGTCAGATTTAGTTACCCCTTCTCTGCCAAGCCTAAAAGGATTTAATTTCCTTGTCGTTTCATCGCTTATTTTTAAATAATTATCGCTAACATCTATTGGTTTTCTTTGTATTAAGTCACCAGTTGCATTGGTTAAATTAGTAATTGCGTTCCAAGGGCCAACGACCATACCAGCCTTTACATCTTCAGAACCTAAAGTATTAAGTAGCTGAACAGCAGGCTTTAATGCACCAGCCTTTTCTTCAGTGCTAGTTTCTAAGGTTTGCATACTTTCTGTTCTTGTTTGTCTCCTAGGTTTTAAACCATCAATTTCTGATTCAGTAAGAGAAGGTAAGTTAAAAGTTTCCATGATTAAGACCTCGGTAAAGTTGAAAGATTAGAGCGCTCTTTCAATAATGTTTTTAACGCTTTAGCATAATTAGGATCAGTTGCATAACCCTGTTCCTGCAAAAGTTCTGCTATCTTCTGTGGGTTGCCTCCTGATTCTACTCCGATATAACCTTTATAATCTTTGTACCATCTATCTATTAAGTATTTAAAGGAATCTTTAGGTGAATCAAAGTTAATGAAATAATCTTTTGTTTTTGTAGATTTACCTTGTTTATCATCTTCTTCTGTATTAGTTAATTTACTATTACTTCCCTTTAATCCTTTAAGTCCAAAGTAATTATGTGTTCCGCTAGGTTCTCTTCCAAAGCCAGATTCTTTAGCGAATTGTGCTGCAATAACTTCAGGATATTCTGCACCTAATTCAGTGGCTAAAGACACAGCAGCTTGCCATCTCTCATCATCCGTACCAGTAAGAAGTTTGCTTCTAGGGTTAAGCATTGTTATTTCAGACGCACTAGCAGGGCCACCAAAAAGCATATTGGCTAACCAATTGGAACCTGATTGCTGCATGTATGCACTTGAAACTGTGGCGTTTTCTTTTCTTGAATTAATTCTGTTCTGCAAAAATCTTTTTATATTCCCTTCTGGGTCTAATCTCTTGTCGTAAAACTTGAGTTGTTCGAGCATCAACCTGTCTGGGTGGACTCCTGCTCTTTCAGCTATTTTGATAAACCGATCAGAATAGGAGTTACTTTCTCTAAAGCCTGTAAGTTCTGAATAAATAAAACGACCACCGATAATTGCTCTGCTTTCATAAGTCTTGATCACATGAGTAGGTAATGAAAAAGAATCCTTTTGGTCAAGTTCTACATCGTCAAAATCATTACCGCCTCTATCTGTTGTTGGTGGTGTTCTTTCTCCAGGGTCGCCAGCTTTTCGATCTAATTTTGATTTAGGATTGACATCAGTAGGGCCTGAAGATGGTTCAGGATCTTTAATTCCAAAATATTCTTTCATCTTTTCTTCACCAACTGCTCTCGCATAAATCGTTTGGAACGTAATATTGTTTGGATCTTTCTTTGAAAGATTTGTTCTCGCTTGTTGATAAAGGTTTGTTTTCGCAGTAGGCCCAAGAATTTCACCAGGATTCTTTTTTCTCCAATCAGTTAGTAGAGAATCAAATTCAACCGTTAAAGCATCATTGATATCGTTATAGAACCTTATGTATTCAGGCTTCTCTTGAGCTAGTGCGTTACCAAATAATGCTGCTGCTGTAAGACCTTCTCCTGCAAGCAGTGAGGAGCCAGCTACCTCAATTGCTTTTATGTCAGGTAAAGCAAGAAATTCTTTGGCTATAGAATTTAATTGGGTTTTTGCTCCTTCTGGTAATTTCTCTAGGTCTGTTTTGTATTCTGAAACCGCTTGATTTAATCTTTTAGCGACGTTTGGCCTTTCACTAGGTGCAGCTTTTTCAGTAATTTCTCTAATGTTTTTATATAGGTTTTCAGTATCTTTTAGGGACTCTGGTGTTAATCCATTTTCAAATTGACTGATCTTACGTTCAGTTGTTATTGCATCATCTGACTCTAAAAACTCTTCTGATTTCTGTTCTATTTTTGTTTGGTCATTAAGCCATTCTTGCATCTCTAACCAATCTTCAAACTTTGGGTTGTCAGTAAATAATTCTTTAATTTTCTTTTTCCACGCTGGACTTCCTACAGGTTCACTCCCTGGGCCATCTGCCCCCCAATAAAGTTCAGAACCTTCAATTTCAAAACCTTTTTGTCTATGTTCAAATATCTTTGATTTTCTATCTAAGGCTTTTGACTCTAGTTCTAAAAATGTGCCTGGATTTGTATCACCGAATAAAGGTCTACTCTCCCATTCCATGTCAGGGCTACCGACTTTTATATTCCTAATTGCATCTGCGATAGGAGTTTCATCCATAAAGCCTGTTAGCTCTTTCTGAAGTGCTTTCCAGACTTTTACTTTGTCCTCTCCTCCAAATAGAGATAAAGCCTGATCTATTTCTCTTGTCAATGCACCAGCCGCTAACTCAGTAAACCTAGGGTCAGTCATTGGGATCATCCCAACAGGGCCAAGGAAAAATCCGTTTACGGCATAGTCATCAACTAAGCCTTTAATAGATGCAATTGTTTTTTGTTGTGTGTCTACTTGTAAGGTTGAGTCCCATAACTTTTCATGCTTGTCTGTGTAGTCGTCATAAGCTCTAGTTTCTTTAGGGACTACATAGTATTGATACTCTTTTTCATCACCAGTTAATTGATATTTATCTTGTACTTTTTTTACAAGGTCATATCTTCTTTTTGCTAATTCTGGAGAACCAGGCTTAATTGTTGCTAGGAGTGATGCGTTATTAGCTAAATCTTCTTTATAAACATTATCTATTTCATTTGCGGCTATTTGAGACAATGCTCTTCTCCTTCCTGTTAGCTCAAAAGGATTAGTAGTCTTTAGTAGTTCTGCTGCTTCTTGATCTATTTTCCATAAAGCTCCTATTTGTGCCGCAACATTGCCAGCCGATTTTTCTTCTTGAATCTGTAAAGATAATTTTGCTTTTGCTATTTCATTTTCTGCCTGTTTTCTTGCAAACTCGGTAGCATCATCAAACCCTTTCTCAATCCTCCTTTTCCCATAGTCCAGATATGCGTTAGTACCTGCTGCTATTAAGTTCTGAGTAAACGGCCCTAGAGCCTCAGATAATTGTTGGAACTGGTTATATCCTTGTACGTTTCCCTGACTTCCTCTTTGCAAAGTAGCGATCTGTGGAACACCACCAATCATTGATGGTTTAGCGGCCCCTGCTGTTCGCTTTTGCCCTGGAGTTATAAAAGAACCTAAAGGCTTTGCAACTGGTGTTATTTGTCCGAAAGGGAGTTGTTTTTCTTTAGCCATTAGTTGTTATTTTTTAGGGCTTGTAAAGTGTCAGCTTTGTTTTTTACGTCGTAGTAAGTGCTAACTCCACCTAAGACAGCAGAGCCAGCATTAAGGATCGCTGCACCCATTGATGGGGCTCCACCTGTCATGGTTGGGCCACTAGGAGTAATCAATGTTGGCAATGGTGCGAACGGTGCTATTGGATCTATATAAGGCTGCTCTTCATAGAACTGTTGACTATTCCAGCGGCTTATATATTGAGCGACTTGTGCCGCTTGTGTTCTGTTGTATTGCCTTGTTCTTAACCCTTCATTGATCTGCTGTAACGCTTCATAATCTCCCTGTTGTCTTGAGTAGTCATTCACTATTCGATCAACTGAATTACCTTCTGCGCCCATTGCCTGAACTGACGCTCTTGCTTGTAAAGCTCTCCATCTATATTGCTTAGTTGCAACAGCATCTTGCATTGAAACTTCTTCAAACTGTTGGCTTATTGCTTCGCTATCACTAATAAAACTTGCGCCTGCTGCTGCTCTTGTTTGCTCAACAACTTCTGCTTGTCTAATTGATTTAGTTAGCTCAACATTTCTAAGTGCATTGACATAGGAAAGTTGGCTGTTGTGATTAACTGTTTCTTTCCAATAATTATGTTGTTGATTTGCATCTCTAACCTTTGAATTAAAGCCAGCTTGCCAAGCAGCAAATTCGTTATTAGCACTTTGAAAAGCTTTCTTGTTTAAGTAGTCCTGCTTTTGAGCTTTATACCCTGCGATTGATTGAAATATGCCTAGACCCATTTGGCCTAGACCTAGCATGGTGGCTGGATCCATTACGCTTTCCTCCAGAAGTGGCTAAATAATTGAGCGCTTGCACCCATTGGCTTTGGCACATCAACAGTGAAACCCAAATGCTTTAACCATCGAATAGTTATTTGATTAGAGTGCATTGCCCAGTTATGTAAGAAGTCATTGCCATCATCAATTAATCCATCAACCCATTTCCGACCTCCACGAATGAATTGCCTTCGATGACTAGAAGTTGCAAATAAATCATCTGTTCCTAATAACCAAATTAAAGATTCATTTACACCACATATCCCTACTGGCAATCCATTATCTCCATCTATGCAATGACAAATTTCACTTTCCTTCCAGCTTCCAATCACAGCTTCTTTGCCAGTAACACCATGACTATAATGCACTTCCAATTCATCCTGCTTTCTTACATTATTACTTATGTACTCCACTCTTGCAGGAGTCGCCACAGCCCACTTCATTGAACACCTCTAGCTTGACTTGTTAATAATCCAACCCATTCACATGTACTAAATTTGCATGGGTGAATTGTGTCATTGTGGATTTCAACAATGCAATTTTCGCCTTTGGAATTTATAGGGATTCTGAAAACACCTTCATGGTATCTATCTTCATCTTCTCCGTATCCTCCAGAGGGAAGAGCGCTTCCTAAAGTTGAATTTCTTACTCTTAATGTTGTGTCGTCATATTTATAAATTGCTGTATCTCTACGTTCAGCCATGACATGTATTTCAAAGTAATAGCTTTCGTGGTATCGAATCTTTGCATGTCTTATCTGTGATCTTTGTGTATTACTTGCAGCCTTTCCACCTCCTATTTCTTTATAAAGTTTGAATTTGGTAAATCTATAAACAAAGTCATAAGGCTCACCAAAGTAAACAGGCGCACCAGACCAATCACCATCAGCAACAATTTGATTACCGCTTGTAGCTGAACCTAAATACACACCTCCAATATTTGTTGTTGCATATCCTGACCATGCTTCTGTCTTGGAGGTCATCGTGTAGGTCAATGTCCATGTGGTCTTTTTAGTTACAGCGTTATAAGTTCCTGCACCAACTCTTAATGCTGACGGTGTTTCAGTTGTTGTTGAGATTTGTCTATCTAATAAGAACGGATATGGGCTTGGTGTTACATCACTAAGTCGATCTGATACTGCTACTTTCTCAAGCCAAACATCATTGCCATATTCAGCTAATAAATAAATAACTTCCTCAACGCAAAGAATTTGAAGAATCTTTGTCACCCCTGACATTTCCCAGTAAGACCAACTGCTTTGCGCTCGTTCCGTTCCTCCTCCCTGATTCCTGTAAAAGTATTTATAAACATAGATTCTCTTTTGATAGCCTGACTTATCAGACAAAGCAAACCAAGTATTACCTGTATCGTTGGTTGTTAATTTATAAACATCAGATGGAATATAACTACTGACATAGCTAGTTAAATCAGACGCATCAGCAACTAAAGCAGAACCAGCGCCCTTAACACTAAACTCTCTAAACTGACTCCATTGACCATTGGTTTGGCAGAAGATAATCGTGCCAGCTACAGGGACAGGTCTACATTGAATGTCTATTTCATACTGAGTTAGAACAGATATAACTGCACTTTTAGGTGTAAGTATTGTTTCTGCTGCATTAAATCTAAATTGAATTTGGTCAGAAAATACAATCAATTCATCCTGATATGGTATGGCATATCTAAGGATTGACACTTTATTATTACTTGCCTGAATATCAATCGGATCAGAATCTAATACAGTAGTTACTGTCTCTGGATAGAAACTAAAGAACTCTTTTGCTCTACTTAAAACAATATATTCATCAGCTAGTATTCCTAATCTTCCTTTGTAGATAAATACATCTTGGATGGGATAGCCAATGAAACTTGGATTGGGTGCGCTAGTTGAATCACCACATGTTCTTTCTCCCCATTTTGGAATCTTTGTTCCACTCTGAGTGCTTCCATCAGCAGGGCCAAAATAGAATTGACCGTTAGCTAAACGCACCAAAACTTGAGGCATTGTCGAATCATCAATCTTATATTTCTCTCCAGGGCTGACGCACTCTTGCCATGATCCTTCTCCGAATGTTCCTGATCTTGGAACAAATTCAATGTGGTAATTGTCAAAGTTATTGCCTGGATCTCCTACGATTTCTATTTGATAACCCTCTGGTGCAATCGTTGGTAGCTCTGTAAACACCTGAACAGAGTTAGTGATTGCAGTTAGATCAGCGTTCGCTCTAGCACACTTGGCTGAAACAGTTATGGCATTAGCTGACTTTGCGTGAATAACACTTCCACTTCTAGTAAAGGTGACACCAGAAACACCAGACAAACCAGTAATGATATTTGTGGCAATAGTCGCTGTATCAATTCTGTGTTCAGTCGTTGTACTTCCACTAACAACTACAGGAGCTACAGCAGTTTCAACTGTGGCTAATGTTCCATTGACATTGACTTCATATTTCTGCCCGTAATTTGCTGCCTTCACCCATATCAAACATTCGTGAGCAGCAGGCCGAGCAGTAGCAGGAGCCGTATCACTGGTCATTGCAGGAACAGCCTTTGTATTACTAATGAAAGTAAAGTCGGCAATGGTCGCTGCTCTTATATCTGTCTTGGCGCTGACTACAGAGTTTAAATAGTTATAAGCATTAGTAGCTGCGTTAACTGTCTTTTCATTTCCATCTAAGTCAAAAACTTTTATTGCTGTTTTTCCAATAACAACTAAATATTTTTCACCAGAATCACGCAGAATTTGATGAAAGAAAACATCGCCAAATGTAGAAGTTGAAACCTTCTTAATACATTTAGTTCCCTCTCTTTTTCTAAGCCCCTCGGCAAGAGAACTCATCCCATTGATTTGTTTCTCTCCCTGTGTGGGATCTCTTTGAGCGTCAGGTTGTAGTGATGTTCCCTGAATTAAATTCGGGATTGTATAAGAAGCAAGATTAGCCATCGACATACCCCCTTGTTCTACCCATCAAGCCCCAACCTGGAGAGAATGTTCGAGCAGGCAATAGACCAGGGCCACCAGTTAAGGCGTTGGCTTGTGCTTGATCTAGCTCTACTCTTTGCAGTTCAACTAAGGCTGCCTGCTCATCCATTGCGGTGTACTTAAATATCGAATCATCAGCTAACACTCGGTCACTAAATACTCTGGCTGATCGAATCGTTGTCCATCGGTTATAGATCTCTGGACATTCATCCCAAGGCAAGTAAGAAATAATATCTGCTTTAAGCGTTGTTAATACATCATCAGGAATTGTGTATGTTCTTTTCTCTCTGTCATATACCTTTTGCCCTCTCATCACAAATCTTCCATCCCATTCATATTCATCAGTGACAAAAGAAGCAATGTTGGCAGGAAGAACTATTTGATTATTGGTGTCTTTGGAAAATTCAAAAGCAAGCTCAGTGTTCCAACTCCATCCTCTTGTCTGACCTTCTTTAAAAAACTCAAGAATAGTAGTCTCAGCCTGTGCAGCTTCATTGATTTGTTGTGTCTCCAAACTATTAACAGGTTGCTCACCAATGTTCTGTAGACAAATGTTTACAGCTTCTAAAAGAGTGGTTCGGCCTGGTGCTTGTGACTGTTTATCTAAGCCCATAAAAAAAGACTGCACACATGCAATCTTTATCTTATCGGTTATTCGTAAGAAAGTCCCCTGACTGAACAAAATCAGGGGAAATTAACTCCCTCCCAGTAATAAATTATGGGATTTCGATTACACCTGCACACTCAGCACGAAGAACATTCATACCAATTGCCATGCGAGCAACCATAAGGCTGGACTGATACATGACGTTGAATGATGAACCCTCGCTAGTTACCTGAAGGCTAGGAGCCTTTAAGGTAAGAACTCCGATTGCATCCTTGTGGAAGATGATGGCTCTGTTCTTAGTCAAGTTCTGCTGATAAGCAGTGTTCTTGTCGTAAGTACCATTTGTGTATGCGGACTGAGCAACATGGTTCGACTCATACACATCTATGCCTTTGACACGTAATACACGACCTCCAGCAAATGACCCATTCTCGCCACCACCACTGTTGAAATCAGTGTTGATTGCTCTAGTGGAATCAAGTAGATAATCGTACTCGTCAGGGCCAACAACACAAGCTAAGTTCTCTGTTGGAACATCAGCCTTCTTCATCTCAACTTTGATAGAACTAATCTTTTCAACTAGCTCATCGCCTTTAGCGTTCTTAGTTGCGGCTGCATAGCCAGATGAAAGTGTTGCGCTATGACCTGTGCGGTTAGCGTTGATAGTTCCTGATAGAGGCTCAGTTGTGGTTTTAGCTGCTGCATAGAGAACTCTAGCGGCTCTTTTATCCCACTCGTAAGCAAGGGCTAAACCTAGCTGATTGGTGATATCACTACGATCTTCGTAGTAATTCATTAACCTATCAAGGTCATATACGACCTGATCGGCTATTAACAATCCGTCTAAATTAATAACCTGTTCGTTTCTCTGACCAGGAGAGTTTGTTGCCCCTAATATTGGAGCCCCAGGTACATGATAAGCCGCCGAAGCTCTTCCGCTAACTGGGAAGGCTGCACTTTTACCACCTGAGATAGTACGCTCTTTAACTTTTCCTTTGAATACGCAATTTCTCTCAAAAGCTGAAAGTAATTCCGCTATTCCCAATTTGAGGAACAGAGCGTCAACCGCACCTGTACCTTTAATCTGACCTAAACGGTCTAAACTGGCATTAGCCATTGGACTATTTTTTTATAGGTGAGTGTCTTTCTTTGTTTGTTTAATTAAGTTGTCTCCCGCAAGAGGCTTAATCAACTGCACAAGTGCAGAACAACTCATATAAAAATAATAGCGTTATCTGTCAAATATGGATTGATCAGACCTAGCCATTGTTGTCTCAACCCATTTTCTATACTTAGGATCTACGTCATATTTTCTTCTGCCTGTTGCTTTATCCGTTGCACTTATAGCAGCTTGCGCTTGTTGTCTTGAATCAAATTTATCTGTAGCCGTAGCACTACCACCTTGTATTAATTTAGGTTCACCACTTCCATTCTTTAAATCATATCTAGCCTTCATTGCGCTAACTGTTTGAAGCTTTTGTTGGTAGCTTTGCCCAGAATCAACAGCGTTATTAAATGATGTCAGTTCTGATTCGGATAGATTGCTAGTCATCCAATCAGTCATAGCCTTGTAATCTTCTGCACCCCCCACGGTGTTAACGATATTGGAATAATCACTATCGCCTGTTTGCTTTGCTGCCTGTTGAGGGCTTGAACCTTCTTGCTTTGTTCTCCCTTGTAAGTAAGCATCAACTAACTTTCTAGGGATGCCACCTTTCTCAACGAGAGCATCTATCTCAGCATCAACATTCTGTCCTGACCAGAACTTGCTAGACATTTCAATGGGGTTAACTTCTGCCTTCTCTAAGGCGTTAGTAACGTCTTCCCCATAAAACTCAATACCAACATCTCTTGTGTAATCATCAGGAGTCTCAGGCCAATTATCAGGCGTTTCAGATTGTTCTGTTTCCTGCTTGCCTTCACTTAGTTTTCTCTCAGCTTCTTGATAAGCCTTTAATAAGTCATCCTGAGATTTAAACTTTCCACCAATAAGCTCTTCATCGGTTTGAGGTCGCTCTTGTGTCTCAGTCTGATTAATAGCCGATTGTTCTTCTTCGACTTCTTTAACAAAATCGTCAAGCAAATCTTGTTGCCCAGGGCCGAGCATTTCAGGGCTTGGTGTGGTGGTCATTGTTGTTCTTCAGTAGGTTGAGGTTGAGCCATTTCTTGACTCGTAGCAGCAGCATTAGCCAACTTTTGAGGGTCAGCCATGCCCGACTGCATTGCTTGTTGCATCATTGCTTGTTGTTGTGCTTGCTCTTGCTCTTGTGCAATCTGTTCTTCAGTCTTAATAAGACCGTTTAACTCCATGCCCATAGATGATGCAAGCCTTCTAATCAATTCGCTAGTGTCAACAAACGTACCTATTCCTTCAGGGCCAATTGTTTGTTGAAGTATTTGCATAAATCTTGCAGTTTTCTCAAGGTCGTTTGATCTGCCTAACGCTCTTAAACCAACTGATATAACTGGCTTAACAAGGTCATTAGGTAGCGTTGGAAGCTTGCCTCTTCTTGTTAGTAATACAAGCTTTCTTGCAATGTATGGACGGACAAGTTCTTGTGAAAGTATTGAGAATACAGACCCCAATGAGGCTTCAATTTCGTTGATCAAAATTCTGTTTTCTTCCGCAGTAACCCTCTCCGCATCTCTTGGAGAATGAAGCATGAAACTTTTTGAAAGCCTTGCTTCTACTGTTGCCAAGCTCTGAAGAGCCACCTGCATGTCGTTACCTTTATCGGTTCTGATCGTAAAGACATCATCAGGATTACCAGCTAGATATGCACCATTAGCTGCCTCTGCCAGCTTCTTAGGATTAACAACACTACTAGGTTTAACAAGGTGTTTAGTCTGTGCTGCGATTAATGCACCTTCTGTGATGGCCTGACTTAAGGCTTCTGCTGTTCTTAAATCAGCTAGGCATACAGCTTCTATATATGAAGGCGAATAACTTTCGCTATCCGTCCTATACATCCTTAATGGCAAGAATGGACTCTCATCTTTCGGTGCTGATCCTCTTTGTCCCTCAACCTCTACCCCTTTAACTTCTTGATACCAGTGAACTTTATTGTTCTCCCAATAAACATGTGTATAAACTTCAATGTTTTTCTGGTAATCAGGAGATTCTTCCCCTGGGATTACTCCTTTAATTTCACCATCTTCATCAACAAGCATTTGCTTTACTGCTTCTGGCAAAGCCTGATAACCAATCTTTTCACAGATCACACATTCAAGAGGGTTGCCAATAGCATCTCTCTTTAGAACATATTTCCTCATCGGAAAACATTTCAGCCCATCTTTCTCTATATAAATAAGGGCGTTTCCATAGACCACTAAATGAGTTAATGCCTCTTGAATCGCTAGTCGGTCATTGGAAGTTTCAACATCATTCAATACAACTCTTTCTAACCTTGCTAACCCTAAATCAAATTCAGTTTTCTGTTTCGCTAGTTCTTCTGGTTGTGCGCCTGCTTGCAGCATTTGTTGTTGCTGCGTTGCCAGTTTTATTTCATCAATTGTCAATCTAAATATCTGTTCTGTTGGAGGTAGTAATGATAAAAGTAATTTGGCAACAATTGTCTGGACACCTTTCTGGCCTACTCCATTCCAAGGATTTCGTTGAATGGAATTATCTCTTTGACCAAAGCCATCATCTCTAACGAGATAAGGCAGAGTAAAACTTGCACAGGTGTCACCTTTCTCAACTTGTGCATTGCGTTCTGATTCGAGCGCTTTATATGTGGCAGCGCAATTGCCTGTTCGTAGTTTCATTTAACCTCCGAGGTTGACACCTACACCGCCTTCCCTTTCGGAGAAGCCGACACGTAGATCTTTTGTAGGTGAGTTATATCTAGCTTGATTACCTTCTCCTTTCCTTGATGGATCTTTACCAGCCATAGGAACTTTCTTTTTCTTCTTGTCCTTTGTTGCTAACACCTGTAAAGACTGACTAACAGATTGATTGACTCTGTTCTGCTGTTCAATCCTAGCTTTCTCTGCTGCGTAGCTTGCTTGTTGAGATGCTCTGGCTGCTGCAAAATTAGCAGTGGCTTCATTCTGTCCTGCAACAATAGTTTCTTGTGCCTTGTTTAAATTTGAAAGAGTAGTTTCTTGTTCAGCCGCTTTGATTTCTAACAAAGCATTGTTGTCATCAATAATCTGTTGATTATCTATAGCAAGTTGATCAAGCCTTGCTTGTTCTTTAGCAGCCGCCCTAGCGGCCCTTCTTCTTCTCCCTCCACCACACATGATCTATACCCCCAAGTTAAGTGTTGAACCTGCTGAGTTAGCAGTGCCACCTTTAGAAACTTTTAGTGTTCCTTTAGTGTCTTCCTTTTTCTTTTTCTTAATTGATTCTGTTACCTGTGCATTTACGGGATCACTTTGAGTTGTTGTAACTGAATACGTTGGCTTGTTAATTGGCATGTTGGCTAGTTGTGCTGCTGCTGCTGCTCGATCAGCCGCTAATGAATCTCTTAAAGTTGCTGCGTTTGTATTGGCAGTATCAATTTGAGCTTGTAAAGAGTTTGCAAATTTTTCATTAGTGTCTGCTGAAGTCTTTAAAAAATTATCAATTCTTGTTTGACTAGCATCAATATCTTCTTGGCTACGACCAACGTATTTAATCTCTGGGGCTTTTGGTTTGCTGAAAATGTTGCACATGATCTTAGTAGGTAGTGAGGTTGGTGTTTAATCCAGTGCCTTTGCCCTGGGTAGCTTTTGATTTTCTTCTTACTTTTAAGCTATTTCTTCCTTTTGGTTTCCCTTGGCTTTGATCTCTATCTCTTCCAACAACAGGTGCTTGCGCTGTCTTCTCTGGTGGTGGTGCGCCTATTAAGTTAGCCATCCTTGCGGCATTAGCTCTTACATCATTTGCTTGTTCGATTCTAAAATCTCTTGCTTCCGTTAATACTTGTTGTTGTGATGCTAATGCAGAATTTAATTCACCCTGCTTAATCATTGCAGTACTGTTTTGAGTTTGCTGCATAGCGGCAATCTGTAAATCCAAATGATCATCGTAAGAATCAGTCTCAGGGATTTCGATTGTGGCTCTACTGCCTCCACCACCGCACATTTAGATCACCTCCAAATTAACTTGATCAGTTTTTTGCTCTTCAAGAAGCATCTTTAAATAGGCGACAACCTCTTGCTGTCCGATCATTACATCAAGTTCTCGATGGGTCATAGACCTAAGAGGATTACTTGGAAAAGTATCCTCTAATTTCTTGATTAAAGTTTCAGTAACAAGAGGCTCAAACACCTGCAACTATGCAGAACATTATCAGTTTATCGGTGGATTCCAAATTAGGGGAGTATTAGTTTTTAAGTTGTATTCTCCTTGCCTTAATATTCGAGCGCATCTTGCTTGACTTAAAGCAAATCTTTCATCAAATCCTGCCTTCTCATAAGCAGCCAAAACGCTGTGCCACATATCATTTTCATTTTTACATTTAGCAAGTATTTTACTAGCGCCTACTTTCCCACATTTTTTTAAGCCAGGATAAGAATCTGTTGTATCTCCAGATAAAACTTGTGTAAAGAAAGCATGATCGGCTGCATATTTTGATACTTCTATCATTTCTCCACCCCTGAGATGCAGTCCAGGGATAGTCAACATGTCCTTATCTTCAGAGACAATTACATCATTTGGACAATACAAAACACCCATAACATCATCACCTTCTACACCTTCTAAAGCAGCAGAAGGAAACTTCTCTTGCAGTTTCTTTTTAAACTCTGCGTAGCCTGCTGGAATTGATCTTAATTTCTTTTTTCGATCACTTTTGTAGGTATCCCAAACGTCATAACGAAAGCTTTTACCCTGACCCCAACAAAGAACTAACCCATACTCAGGTAATAGATCATTAATTATGTGTAGCTGGTCAGTAAAGTTAGCTAACGCCTCTTGATAATCAATGGTGTAATGCCATGTATCAGGGTGATTTTCTGGATCCCATAATGTATAATTTTCTGTTGCAAATGCAGCTTTAATAGAGAATAATTCTGCATCAATTAATGCCATCTTCATATCATCTTTCTCCTACAACAATAACTCTTACATTTGGATGCTCTTTAGAAAGATCAGCAACAGCTTTTCTTTTGGCTTCGGCTGCATTAGTTGCAGTAACTAAGATTTCAGCACTTCCATTTCTCATCTTTGGAGAGTTATATCGCACACGAAAAAGTTTATGATCACCTAAAAAAGGATCACGAAAGGTAGCTGGAATTGTTTTTCCCATGTTGTTCATTAAATGTTTTTAGATCTCTAAAGTTAAAGTCTTGAAATTCTGGATGTTCTTTGAAAAAATTATCTGTTGGCAAATGCGCTTGAGTATTCCCCTTATTGAATTGAGCGATAGACCATTTCCCACTGAGAAGCCCACGTTCTAAAATTCTTATTAACTGGGAATCGTCGATTAACTTGTCCATCAGTTCCCTCCTTTGAGCGCTCGGTTAGACCTAAAAGTTTTGTAAGCCTGTTTGTTTTCTTTATCTGGTGGTTCATAATTGGATACTGGCTTAGGTGGCATTAAGGCCAATTGATTTGGGACAGGTTGACACATTTGAGGAAGAGTTTCTTTAAATCCCCAACTTCTATTAGGCTTTCCGTTCTCAACCCTGTAAAGAAATGTCATTAACTCATCCCAAGTGGGATAGCGCAGGAAATCTTTATTAGTTGTTGTCTGAACAAACTGCTCAGAAGCCCATAAGAATTGTTCTTGACTTACCTCTGGGTAGGCTTGAGAAAAAGAGACAAACTTCAGTTGAGATATTTGAGCCGACCACCGATCAGCTTCCTTTATTCTTAAGTGTGCAGCTATCATCTCGGATGCTGCTAAGAATGTTTGGATAGTTAGCTTGCTTTGTTTTGCCATTGCCTTACTGCTTCATTCATGGCTGAATCTTTAGGAGCTAGACCTCCTTCTGGATTAGGTGTTGGCTCTGGTGCATGATTTAAGTAGCTATATTTTAAAGCTTGCCAACCATGTTCAATGCCAGCCTTAGCCAATTCTTCTTGTAAGTAAGAAGGCAATCCATATAACCGTTGGACACTCAAAGTAAAAGCATCCTTTGACCAAACAGCTTTGCTCTTTTGCTTAAGCCATCTGCTTTCATTCCACCATTTACAGATCAATGGTCGAACATCTATAGCGATGCCATCTAAAACTTCAGCGTCTTCCTTGGCTACATATTTTTCACCTGAAGGAAGTGCTGAGACTCTTGTTCTTTTAACTTTGTTTGGTTGAATTGGACTTACTTCACAGACTCCGAAAGGCTCACCAACTGATACGCAAACACGTTCCATAGTTGAGAACTTAAAACTACAGTCCAAGCACATCCTGACCCTCATATCACACTCTGCGTGTTTACGAGTTTCCATTACTTTGGTATTTGTTTTTCTACATTTTGGGCATTGCATTAGTAAGTTACCTGTAAATGAATGTACGAGTCTTTAGGTTTAGTTTTACTCCATATCCAAACGCCATGAGGCATGATACTTACTCGGTCATCAGACCAAATAATACCTTTGCCAGCATCTAAGACAGCGCCACATAAGTTATCGCCGTCATGTCTTGCAGGGCCACCGAAATGGAGGGTAACTTGTTTAACCCTTTCTAAGGGAGGTGCAGTCCACCACTCCCTCATTTGTGCCTTTAAATCTGCCTGCCATTGTTTATATTCTTTGGACATATATGGAGGCATAGGCTTACCATTTTTCACACCAAAGCGAGGTCTTTCTTTACTCTTTAAAGGAACATAAAAAGTAAATTCTGCGACACTATCTTTAATCAAAATGGAATGTCCTCTTGATTAACTTTGTTGAGTTGTTCCTGAACATTGGAAGAGTCAACATTCAATGAAGATGGTGTGCCTACTGCTTCAAAGTCTGTTTCTTTATCAGCAAATTCTTCATCAACGCTAAAGATGTTTGCGTCAGGATCATATTCAACGTGCTTAAGAACTTGAACCCCTTTAAGAAACAAGCCAACACCACATCCACCTTGATCGTAAGGAAAAATAGTAAAGGAAATTCTAATGATGCTGCCATTGCCAATAAGCTTTTCTTGATCCCAAGGTCTTAGGTTTGCATCAACTACTTTTGGTGCGCCTAATGGTTCTCCATTACGACTTAGTTCTTTTCTTTTAAATTTGAATTTGATATAGCCAGTTAGCTGTAATTCTCCTTTGTCATCAGTAAAAGATTCAGGCTCATAAGGAAGTCCATGTGCTGCTGGCTTCTTTTTGCCATGCGCTTCTGTAAAAGCATTATCAATTGATTTTTGTAGATGCTTGCAGTCCTCTGGCTTGAAGCGCTGACCGATTGTGTATTCTCTTTGACCGTTAAATTGATTGAGCCTTGGTTCACCCAATACGCAAGCAAAGACTGATTCTCCTTTTGGAGTAGTCATTGACTGTGGCATTTGTTGTGTATGTATGCAGAGGTTTTAACCATAACTCCTAGGATTAGGAGACGCAAGCCCCTAGGAATAAGCGTATGGGTTCTCTCCAGGTCTTAGACACGAAATGGTTTTCTGTACTGGTGGGCCATCTATATTCTTGATACCAGTGTTAGCAATGATTTCACTCCTTATCTTCTTTAGCCACCTTGTCTTGAATGTAACTTCTAGTTGCTTTAGAAGTATCTTATGTAACTCTTCAGCGTCAGTTGGGATGGTTGCAAAACAGTCATGGTTTGTAAGGATTTGAATATTTAATTCTCTACATGTGGAGACTACTTGGAGACATATTGCAGCATCAAAGCTAGTGATAGTGTTAGCCATTATTGAACGCTTAGTAATTCGAGCAGAAAACAGATCTTTATTTTCGTATTCGTTCCAAGGTGTCCATCTCCTTTTACCTCTTGTTAATGAGTGAACGCTCTTTCTTGGGTCAATCTCATCACCCAATTCAATAGGCCAACCAACAGGTGAAGTCCATTTAATTTTTTTGTTCTGTTCTAATACTTGTTTGGCAACTAGCTTCAACCATTTCTGCAATCTGAAGCTTGAGTTTAAATAATTATCCAATGACAATTTAATTATCTTTGCCAAGTAACAGGCTGGAGAAAGGTAATGATGTTGCCAGTCATAAACCATTTTGCCTGGGGCTTTCTCTTCTAATCTTGCAACTAAATAATCTACAAGCCCTAAGTATTGCGCCCCATATATTGCAGTCATACAGGGGAGTTTCATTAACGATCTATCTATCCCATATTCAAGCCAAAGTTCTGCAAATTTCTTCTTGGTCGGATTGCTTTGTAGATCCTTAGTAACTTCCAAGTGAACATGATCAGCAACGACTTGATATAGATCGCTCTTTCTATCACCAACACAATTTGTCCAAGCCGCCAATCTATAATCTCCAGTCAACATGCTTGAGATTGCAACACCACTACAACATTGATCTAATCTGATTGGACATTTAGAAATGCTATTTGGATTGTCGATCTGTTCTTTAACAGCCCTGCACAGTTGTAGATATTGCCACTTATCTTTTGCATCTCTCCATAACTCAAGACGGTCTAACGGCGCTTCTGCTACCGCACACATCTGTTTAATATGATCTTCTCCCCACTTATGTCTTTTAATCCATAGATCATTGATTCCATAGTGTCCTGCTGCTGCTATTAATAACCATGAAAAACCTTCTTCACTACAGCGTTTACCCTTAGCAAAATTAATACAAGCCTTAGACCAATCTGGCCCTTGATGTGTTGCAAGTTTATTCAATGTGTAGATTCTTCCTCTTTGATCTGCGAAATATTGGTTGTAAACAGTACGTCCTGCGACCTCTTCTAATTCCCTTATGTCTTGTTCAATTTTATTTCTAATTGCTGCACCATTGTTGCGATCTTTTTGTGCGGCCCATCTCTCTTTTACATAATTTTTATATGCTTCTGATCCTATATGTTCTGTTGGTGCTACAGGCTCTTCTTTGGGGTCACGTTGGACTGGAAATAACCCACGAATATTGCAGTCCCACGCAGTTCTCATATCACCCACCATCGGTCTGTCGATTTCTACTGCTTGATCCTCTAAGTAGTGGGCTGGTTTTTTAATTACCCTTAGATCTCTCTCAGTGATGTAACTAATATCATTTCTTGATCTTATAAATGGCTTGTTCTCTCCTCGCCTATACATTGTCCAACAAGGCTTAGGCTTGATTAATAAAGGCAGCCTTCTTACTGGTGTTGGCTTTGGTGGGTTCCTTTTAATAATTTCTTGAGTAGCTTCTGTTGCATCAACAATTGTTTTGATCTTTCCCTTGTTACTTAAAGGCAAGATCTCAATCAGATTTGTATGAGCAACAATGACCTGAAGTAATAATCCTCCGACTTCTTTCTGCTGAATAGTTGTCCAACGTTCATCCTCAATCCGTAGCTGCTGCAATATTCTTTTGTTACTTAAAGCTTTTGGCCCCTTCTTTTTCTTGATTAAACGCATCAAGTGAGGGTTCATCTTCTCAACTTTCCCTGCCCTTAACTCATCCTCTAATGCTCGGCCTATCCCTTTAGCTAAATCATTTTCATAAGGTCTAGAGCTAATGGTGTCTAGCACCACACTTAAAGCAATTGAAGATATAGTTCTTGGCCCTCTATTTGTTACATGTAAAAGCAAAGGCCATGCTGCAAAATGTGGCCCAGGTTTATGTGGATTTTCTAGAAGATCTTCTAATAATATTCCTAAACCAATTGATATTTTTTCAGCGTTCTCATTAAACAAAACTCTTCCATACTCAGTAACACTTTCATTGCCCTGAGCTTTTAATTTTGCTCGGTCATTAATTGCTTTCCATTTAGCATTTTCTTTCTCCCTAGCCTCACGTTTTTTCTGAAGCGAAATGGTTTCAGTGGATGGAAAATTTGCGTTGTATTCCCCCTTTTTTCCCCCTTTTTCCATCTATTTACTCTGTACCTGTGTATCGCCTTTATTTTCCCCCGAAACACTAGGTTTTAGAACTACTTTGCACTGGTGGAATGGTCGCCAACGGATTTTAAGTCTGGTGGTTTCATCAAGAACACTGACTGGTACTAAAGGGCTTTCATTGTTTTGATTGTAGATCATGGTGTAAAAAGTGCAAAAATTTGGTCTTGGTAGACGCATGATTGTGTGCAAGTTCCACCTAGGGTTATAGGATTGTAAAAACCACTTGCCAGCGTGGTGGAATTGGTAGACACACAGGACTTAAAATCCTGAGATGCGCAAGCATCGTACGAGTTCAAGTCTCGTCGCTGGTATTAGTTCTCAAGAGCATCAATACAATCACTCAAGGCTATTGTATTTGTATGTAGATAAACTTGCACCGCCGCAAGGCTTTTCCATCCTCCAAATTGTTTGATTTTTAATAATTGAACACCTTTCTTTGCCAATTTTGTGGCGCAAGTATGCCTAGTGCAATGCCAAGTCAATCGCTTGTCATCTTCGATGCCCATTTCTCTTTTAACTTCTTTAATTAATCTTCTTAAAATGTTGTAAGTAATCTCATCTCTCCATACATAATCATCCTTTCTCTTTCCTTCTATCCAAGGCTTAATCGCTTTATACGCTCTATTTGTCATAGGAACAGTTCGAGGTTCTCCATTCTTTGATTTATAGATAAGCACTTCTTTAGTTTTTAAATTTACATGTTTAACTTTTACCCTTAAAGATTCTCCCCACCTCGTACACATATCTAATGACCATTTGAATAGATCAACTAACTGTATGTAACCGCAATCAGTCCAGTATTGAATAAAAAAAGCTTCTTCATCTTCTTCAAAACATCTCTTAGGTCTTTTTACATCTTTTAAAAATGGTGGTAATACTGGATATTCTTTTAAATGACCAAAGGTAATGGCAGCGCCAATCATTCCTTTTAAATAAGTTTGTTTCTTATTAACTGTTGTCGGTTGCTTGTCCTCAGATAATTGATCTTCTCTGAAATCCTGCCATTGGTTTGCATCAATATCTTTTAATAAAAAATCCTCGCCAAAGAATCTAATAATTTGATTGCTTCCATGCATACAAGCATCGGATGAAGCAAGGTCTTTCCATACTGTTCTCTCTGCTAACTTCTGCGCCTCACCTAAAGTTATATGCAGTTTTACTTGTCGTGTTTGTTTAGCTTTTTTCTTAAATAACTCATTAAATTCTTTTTGCTTTGCAAGTGCATCTTGCTTTGTCTTGCAACTTGTTTGCCTTCTAGCGCCATTGATAGTGACATCAACGATATAGCCCTTCTGGGCTTTGCGGATAGTTCCTAGCATGATTCAGTTTGGTTGGTGGTTGTTGTTTAAATTTTGTCGAGCTGGCGTTTTAATGCTTTGCCTTTAGGTTTTAGCCAAACACAAAAGCGTCGGCCTTCTTCTGGGTCAGGTTGAACTTCTAATAATTCAAAGCCTTTATATCCTTTTCTATGAGTTTCGCCTAAAGCATTAATAGTTCTGCTCACTGTTGAATTAGTCAGGTTTAATGCCTCTTCTATCTCTGAATAGGTGCATCCCTCGTTCTGACAAACAAAGATAAACACCTGAACATGATGTAGCGGCATCCCTGTCGGATTAATAGTGGCAAAGGCTTCAAGACCTTTCTCCAATTCAAATAAATCCATCCGTTGTAGTGCCTCCTACCCCTAGGAGATATGCAGCTTTGCAGATCAAATTTAACCTGCTTTTGTACCTTGTGTCCATTGCTTAATTTTTTGAAAACTTTTTGAAAACCATATGAGGCATGGAGAATAAACTCCTTGTAGCCACTTTCAAGAGGTATGGTAACGCTCAGTAAAAGCTCTCTTTCCATTCGATTGTTTGCGAAGTTCGTTTATTCCTAAGTGCGTCGCCTATCCCTAGGAAACAAGAACGTTATTACAATACATCTGCACCTATACAATATAGAACAGCTAGTCTGACAAATAGTTACCAATTAGGTCTTTTCCTACATCGGTAAGTATCAATTGATAGCCTCGTTTATGTGGGTGTTCCCTTCGTTGTATTAATGGTTCACCTCCTTGATTAATCCATTTCCCCTTGCTGTACCTACCTCTTCCTGATAGGTAATGAATTACTCTTGTAACTGTTGTAAGAGGCATAGATTCACCTCTTTCATTAAGCATTATCGAAGTCAAATCAGAGATGTTATCAACACCTGAAGCGACAAACAACAATGCCTCCACCTGTGTAGTAGTGATTATTTTATTTCTTTTCCTGAACTCACTTAGAAAAGAGGCAAATTTAAAAGTGTCATTCATTTTTTAACCTCCTTTGCTTGTGGTTTTCTTTTGGGTTTCGTTGCTAGACCTCGTTCTGGACTGGATTCCATTAATTTAACCAGCTTTTCTAAGGCATTTGCACACCTGTTGAGATCAATTTCAGCATCAGATTTAAAGACTCTTTGCATCTTCCTCCTCCTTAGATATTTCAATCCATAGCTCTTTGTTTTCAGCATGAATCAAGACGTGATTAAGCGCTTTCGCTATCGTTTCTTGATTCTCTTTTAATTGTTTAAGTAATTTAAAAAGTGTCTTTACCTCTTGCGTTAAGCTACTCATCCTTTGGGCAAAGGTAGCTAACGCCTCCATCACGTTTAATCTATCCCCTTGAGATAGTTGCCTAGCCCTCGCTAACTCGTAGCCGAGATCATCAAAATCTATTTTATCTTTAGTCATTTAACCTCCTTTAATGGTTCTGGGAATTGGTCAGTTAGATGATGAAACCATGCGTCCTCCTGAGCCGCATAAATAGCGGCTTTATCAGGATCAGGTAAGTTGATTTCTTCTATTCGTAATTGATTCTTATCCATTGCAAACCTCCTGTAACTTTTGAACTGTATTAATCATTTTTAGTTGATCACTTTTTATCTTTTTATATAACTTGTTTACTTTCTTTACTGCGCTGTATCCATGCTCATTTGTTTCTTTTAGTTCCTTTAAACCGTAGTTTTTGCTGACTAGATCACAATAATATTTAAGGAAAGCTAATTCACTTAAATTCATTTCAAGGATGCCTGTTTTCTTATCAAGCATTTCATCAAGATTTGGCATGAGAGTTTGTCCTCCAATAGTTAATTAGTTTGGTTAATTCATCTATTCGCTTTTGCGCTAGATAAATCTTTTCTTTAGTAGTGTTATTTATTTTATTAATCCAATTAGTTCTAACTGGATAATAAACATTTTGAATAGGATGATGTACCATTATTAATTAAGTGTTACTCACCTGTTAAAGTACCTCATATTTATATAAATTAGCAGCCATGTCACCATGCGCTAAATCAACATTTTTTGTCTTTAGTTCTTCTTCTGTAAACTCTTTATAATAACCAATACTACCTCCAACATAACGACGAGTCTCCATAGGATTTCTTTCCCTTGCATATAAATAATATTTACATGCAAATGTATTAAGTTCGCCGCTTGCATGAGTAGGAATCAATGTAAGTTTTTCAACATTGTACTTTTTACTTTTAGTCCTTCTGCCTACTTCTAAAATCATTTCTCTTTTACTGTAAGTATCATGAATACTTGCCTTAATCCTTTGCTTATACTTAAGCTTTAAGAACTGCTCATAGTCCATAATTTACCTCGGTTGATGGTTGTTGAATAGATGACATTTAAGCCATCCATGAAGCCCACTGATTAAGAAGGCTTCAGGGATAGATTAATTAACTTCGTATCTTTCTAAATATGCTTTCTTTTCTTGTTCTCTATCTTTTACAATCTGTTTATAAAAATCTATTTGTTCATCCATTAAAGTTAGCTTTCTAATTTGTGTTTTATAATCATTTTCTTTTGCTCTTTCTAGATCGTTATAAGTACAAACAATATCATCATCGGCTTTATCTCCTAGGGATGACCACGCCTTCTCAGCCCTTTTTAAGGCTGAGTTAAAGCGTTCTTTATATGTATTAGTTTTATTCATTTACTTCACCTCACTTCCTAAGATTCTATTTACTGCGCTTGTAGCCTTTCCTAGTGCTTTCATTAAGTACTTAGGATCTTGTCTAAGTGAACTAATCCAACTGTTTAAATAAGCCGCATGGTTAGTTGTATTAGAACTAATTTGTAACCGATGACATATAAGAAAAGCGCCAAGTTCAGCAACTAATTCCTCTTTTGCATATTCACTACTTCCAAAGCTTGCAGGCTTTAATCTCTTAAGCCTTGATTCATGGCCTGTACTGTGAACCATTTCATGAAACCAAGTTGCATATAAAGCCTCAGAATTATCAAATAACCTTCTCTCAGGCATGTTGATTTGATCTCTAGAAGGCTTGTAGCAAGCTCTACTGCCCATCCAAAGTGTTTCTAGCTTCTCTTGCTTGTGATATGCCTTAGCAGCATTTTCACAGTCCTCTAAGCGCTTTGGTTCCTCATTCCTAGCCTGTTCTTCTCCTAGTGCTTTCTTTATCATTTCCTGAAGTCCTTCACCTTCAAAGCAAGAGACATGGAAAACAGGACAAGGCTTATAGCTAGTCCATGCTGCAATTTCAGGATTACCATCATTGTCTAGCTTTGGCTTTCCATCCTTTCCTTCTATCTCTCTTGCATTTAGTTGAGGTCTAGTTATATAAACTGCTTTACTTCCTTTCTTAATCGTTAGACCTGCCTTGATACCTTGATTTCCTCCCAACCATAAAGACTCCTCATAATTCCTAGCCATTGCGTACATTTCAAGCAATGCCACGTTGCCACCATGATAAAAATTACCAGTGATTAGATTCTGATGTCTTCCATCATTCTTGCTAACCCATTCTTTACGCCAAGGATTCTTACCTTTCTCCATTAACTCAATCAATTCATTACAAAGCTTTTCTTCTGGTGAAGGCTTAGTAGTTGCCTTCTTAGTTCGTTCTTTAGTAGCCATAAGACTTAATTGATCGTTGGTGGTTGTTGTTCTGCACTGGTGTTGTGCAGTGTTCTTATTATTATCACTAATGACCACCGATGGCAAGTAAAGGGATTAGGCAAACTCTCTATCTGTAACAAATGTCACACCCTTTACCTCTACTCTCCACCCCTTCACACTTCACCACGTCCACCCTTCACACCCCTTTTAGTTGCACACCAGATTGATAGTCTTGTGGTTATTCAGTCAGTCACTAGATAGATATACCCCACCCCACCCCATAGCTATTTTTTTATTGATTCTTTTGATCTTTTTTTTATTTTTCTATGATTTTTTAAAGGGGGCTATGGGGGTATGAGCGCCAAGCGCTGTAGAGGTACCCACCTAAAAATGCGAGGTAAAAAATGGAAAAAAAAAGACCCAGGGCATTATGCGAACCCTGAGTCAGATTTTTTGTGTGTGAGGAGTTTAAGTTGTATTGTTTTTTCTGCGTTAGTAGGTTGGGGCGTACCTACGTTTTTATTGTTACCAGTATAGAGATCATAGTGCAAGTAGGAGTAGATAATTGTGGGAGTAGTTGAAATGCAGGTGTGTTGATGTATGATTCACTTTACCAATATAAGATCCCCTCCCCTGACTGGGCCGTTTCGCAAACACCAATCAGGAGTGACCCTAGGGTTAGGGGACTCGTCAGAAGGCAAGGAGGTCTGACTAATGCAGTCTAATGGATTCGAGAATTTTGTTATGCTTCACCAAGAAGAATTTGAGAATGTATTTGGGTTAATAAGTGAGAGGCGATTGGAGTTAAGGGATATGGCTGTGTATGTGGGATTAATCAGTGAAATGAACTGGAGGACGGGGAGAGTTAGGTTAACTGCTAGGGCATTAGCGAGGAAATTGAATATCAAAGATTCTGTATGTGTTATGTCGTTGGGAAGGTTAAAGAAGGAGTTGTTAGTTGTGAGGGTGAGGGAAAAAAGGAGTGGGGATGTTTATTTTTTATTGAATCCACATTTTGCGAGTGTGGGAGGAGTAAAGAGGCGAGGATATTTACAAAGTCAATTTGAGGAGGCAATAAACGATTTGTGAAATATAGTGAGTATCAGAAACTAAGGATTGCACCCATGTATGTATCAAATGAAGAAAGGATGAGGTTAGGTATTCAGAGGTATGGGAGTGATGTACCTGTTGCTGAATATGAGAAAGCGAAAGCAGCAAAGGATGGAGTTGTTACGAAAGCAGTTGAAGAAGTTAAAGAGGAAGTAGAGGCCGATAGTGTGGATGAGGGTTAGAATGAAAATGCTTTTCCAGGTGGTACTGGGAAGCCTGCCAGCCATTTTGGTTGGTGGTTGTTGGCAAAGCCTCTCTGTCACTAAAAAGATAGGGAGGTTTTGTTTATGAATTGCTGGCATTGCAAGACAGAATTAATTTGGGGAAGTGATTCTAATTGCGAACATTTAGAAGAATTTGATTTTATTAGTTTTTTAAGTTGTCCTAAATGTGGATCAGATGTTGAGGTTTACCACAAGAAAGAAAAATGAATTGGGAACCATTACCAGAAGAATTGTGGCCTTTTAAAAATTTCCTTTGTTACTTGTTAAGGGAATTGGGGTTGGCTGATACTCCGACGTTGAGGCAATTATCTGTAGCGGAATGGTTAGAGAACGGGCCAGATCGTTGCATTACAACTGCGTATCGTGGATTGGGTAAATCATTTGAAAGTGGTGCTTATGCTTTGTGGCGTTTAAGGCATGATCCATTTACTGAAAAGATCTTGATTCCTGCTGCAACTGCTGAGAAAGCAGAGGAGGTAGCAACATTTATGGCTAGATGTATTCGAGATGTTGATATTTTGAGATGCTTGGAACCAAGACCAGATGGAAGATCAAGTTTTAAAGCATTTGATGTTGGGCCTGCTGTTATTGATCAAAGTCCAAGTGTTAGAACGGTTGGGATATTAAGTCCAAGTTTGACTGGAAAGCGTTGTACTTTGGCGCTGCCTGATGACATTGAGACTTTAAATAATTCAATTACACCGTTAAAGCAAGAAAGATTAGCGCAGGCGGTTACGGAACTAGAGGCAATTATTAAACCAGATGATCCTGGGTTTGATCCGAATGGCAAAAGGGATTACACGATGGGAGGAAAGAAACAAATATTCCCAAGGCAAATTAGATACTTAGGAACGCCCCACCTTGAAAGTTCACTTTATCTAAAGCTAGTGAGGGAGAGGAGTTACGCTATTCGTTTTTGGCCTGCACGTTTTCCTGATCCTAAAGATTCTGAGCAATGGGATTGTTATGAAGGATTCTTAGCACCTGATATTGAATCAACTGTTAAAGAGAATCCAGAAGTAGCTGGTAATCCAACTGATCCTGAACGTTTTGGGCATGAGGAATTATTAAAGCGTGAAACAAGGATGACAAGATCCGCAGTTCAATTGCAGTTTCAGTTGAATTGTCGTTTAAGTACTCTTGATCGTTATCCAATCCGATTAAGTGATTTGATCGTGATGGATTTAGATGGGAAGGCTTTACCTGAAATAGCTATATGGGGCAATAGCCCCGATTTAAGGATTCAGAATTTGATTTGTGTTGGAATGGGTGCTGATCGTTATTACCACCGTCCTGCGGCTGTTAACGGGTGGATTCCGACGAAAGATGAGTGGCGTTGTGTTCTAGCAATTGACCCATCAGGCCGAGGCAGCGACGAATTAGCTTGGGCCTGCATAGCAGAACTCAATGGTAATTTCTTTGTTTTAGAAAGTGGTGGTACGACTAGAGGATATGAAGTTGAGGTTTTACAGCTATTAGCAAAAGTTGCAAAGAAATGGAATGTAACTCAAGTCGTTGCTGAATCAAATATGGGTGATGGCATGTTTACAGCTTTATTGCAGCCAGTAATGAATAAAATTTATCCTGTTGGAATCGAAGAAGTTAGAGTCAGCATCCAAAAGGAAAGAAGAATTGTTGATACTCTTGCACCGTTAATTCAACAACATCGAATGATTGTCAGCACAGATGTAATCAAAAAGGATTATGCAACGGCTGAACGTGATCCAGAATCAGGGCATCAAAGATCTTTGCTTTATGGCATGTCAAGAATAACGACGGATCGTGGGAGCTTATTATTCGACGATAAAATTGATGCTCTTAGCTTAGGAATTAAGTTCTTTACGGAAGCTGCTGCACAAGATCAGGTCAGACAAAAGAGAGAGCGTCAGGAAGAGTTAGATGATCTAATTAGAGATGCTTGGTTTGATGAAACTGGTGCAGGTTTAGATGATTTAGCATGTGGATTTAAACCACAACAAAGATCAGGTGCTTACGGTGGTATCAAGCGTTAGCAATATTATTCTCTAACTTTTTCCTTACTGTAGAGAAATCTAATTTCTTAGCCATTTGTGCTTTTAATTTTTCACTATCTGCTTCTGCAAGGTTGGCAGTTATATTGTTTTGCTTAAGTAATTGAGCAGCTAATCTAAGGTCATCATTTGATACAGGAAGAGGGTTTCCATCTTTGTCGTAACTACCTTTTTTTATACGATCAATAACTGTTTCTATCGTCAAAGTTTGAAGTTCAGCTAAATTTTCAGCGTCATTTTTCATAACTTGATTGTTACTTAACAAATAGATACTAAACTAAGTCTGCATAGATGCAAAGTTTCGCACATGGCAACAACCGCCCCACCAAAAGAAAAAGAAGTAAAAGTTACTGAGGAAGATGACGATACTCCTGAATACCAGGAGATGATCATGTTCTATATATCCAATGCAATCAGGGCGAGTTTGACCCTTTGGTGCTTGGCAATAATTTCTCTTGCGTATATAAAATTGCCCCCAAGGATGTTTGGCATGGATATACCTGAACAACGTATAGATGCGACCTATTCTGCTGGACTCCTCGGAAATCTACTTGCCTCGTATGGTATTTCGATAGGAGGTATGAGCAAAAAGAAGAAAAGGGAAAACGGAGAAGGTCAAAATGGTAGTGGAAGTAGCAACAACTGTGCAGAAACTGTTGTAAGAATCCTTCAACCTATTGAGATTAGAGCCGACAAACCTAAGATCGATCCAATCACAAAGAAAACTATTGACCCTGTTACTGGTCGCTTGGAGACAACATGAAACGACTACTAATTCTTTTCCTACTAGCATCACCAGCTAGTGCCGATATTCATCACACAATTTCAAAATCAACGGCTTTAAAAGTAAACGCACCAGCAACGCAAACAACGAGGCTAGGTTCGAGTTATTCAGTAAGCGGATCAGGTGTGGATACGAGTTACACGCCTTCAGGAGGAAGTGCCGTTAGTGATGGACTTGGTTCATTGACTATAAGTTCAGGAGTTGGTGCTATTCCTTCATTAGAAGTCACACAGAAAACCGCAGGAAATTCTTTTAGTTTCAGCCAAAATTTTTTCCAAGGGGACGCTGTAAGTACCTCTGCCCCAACAGTAGGAACAGTCGGTAACTTCTCAGAGCAGACATCAACTCTAGCTGGATCAGCAGGATCGCTCGCAGGCACAATCACAGACACAGCAATAACTTTGACTGCTGGAGGCGCAGGCACAGAGGCAGTTGGGCAAATAATTAATGAAATCGTGGTTAAGTAAATTAGCTTTGCTATCTATTACTTTTGCCCCACAAGTTAGGGCAGAAAAGATAGTGCCAAATTTTCAGCAAGGAGTTTTAAACAATCACACCGAAACCAAGACAATTCTGAAACGTGACCTGACCGTTTTTGAGTTTAGGAATGGCTACGAACTGACAATTGGTGGTTCTGGGATTAAGCCATCAACAAATAATATTGCACCTTCAGGGTTTGTAAAAACAGCAGGAACAGTATCAGGAGTCGCTACTACTTACGTCATGCCAGATCTCTCAACTAAGCCTCAGTACTCAATAGTTAGCGAGGGTGCAGCCTTTAGTTACTATGAAACATTGGAAACTCCAGGGATTAAATCTATGACAAAAATAATAGAAGAACAAACCATAGAAAGTATCTCAGATAGTACGAGTACTTTTCAATGAAGCATATATATTTAACTCTCTTATTTATTACTCTACCTGTTAAATCCCTCGCACAAAGTATTAATACATCGAGCCAATCGACGGGAAGTGTAGTTAATCAAGCTGTCCAGATCGTGCCTTCACGCCAGTTTCAATATCAACTAGGAGCTAATCAAGTTTGCCAAGGAGCAACATTAAATATATCACCATTCCTTAGTTCTACCAATAGCTTTGGGTCGCCTTATCAGCCCTATTATTCTAGAAATATCTATTCAACAAAAGATATAGTGGGTGCAATTGACGCTGATGGAAATGATATAGGAGATGGAGAACCAGACGAACCCACAAAGATAATTAGAACAGAACAAGTTCGTACAGGGATGCAAGAGTCAAACACAAGTTTAAATGCTGGCATAACTGCTACATTCAGTATTCCATTGTCTTTCAGATACCAAAAGCTTTGCAGGCTTGGGATGAAAAGGCAAGTCGAAATGTATGAGGCATCTTTAGCATCAAAAAGATTAAATTACGAAATGTCGAGATTAGCGACCTGCTCAAAACACATCAGAGAAGGAAATATTTTTGTTGGAGAAATGGCAAAAATATGTGCAGATGTGAAAGTAGTTTCGCCACCTAATGTTGAACATACCCACGCTATTTCTTCCGATCTCTCTGTAACTTCTGACGCTCAAAAGTAGATAATACTTTTTGTTTTTTACCAATCATTTTTTTAACTTTAGCTATTAATTTTTTAAATATTGGTTTTAATGCTTTGGTTAATATGGGTGTCAATGTAGCAGCGGTTGTAGCCACAACAGTTATTCCGAATGTGGTGGCAGCTACGCTTGAACTAGGGAGATACTTATCTGCAATATTAGTTGGCCCCCATATCTCAAGACACTTATCACCAACAACTTCAAATCCAATAACCTTTTCCTTAGCCTTTGCATTTCTTATATCACCTAACCGATACTGTTGATCTTTAGCAGGACATTCAATTTCTATTTCTCCTGTATCAGTTAAACCAGTATCTACATCCGTATTATTATTCTTGTTTTTTTGCGATTTAGAATTGTCGTCAGGGGGTGTAGGGGTAGGAGGTTTTTTTAAAGTTTGCATTTTTACAGGGTTATATCTCATCGGTTCAAAGAACGGAAAGATAAAATCAAACCCTGGCTTTTCTACATTTAATTCTCTTGTTATCTGAGGAACAGTAGGAAGACTATTTATTTTTGGTATTCCAACTTTCTCTACTTCTATCTTTTCAATCTTCACTTAGCAATCTACAAAATCGCCACCTATTTCTTTTCCTAACTGGCCCGCTTTCTTGGTGGCTAATGCGCTGGCAATCCATCCCACCACAGGTATCCCAGACAAAGTACTAGCTGCTGGAGTGGCAGTAAT
>Ga0209232_1000206_pt1 | contig 37403 bp, 44 predicted proteins | sample ETNvirenome_2_60_FD_184066 | JGI IMG/M metagenome (GOLD analysis project Ga0209232, IMG submission 184066) | Marine viral communities from the Pacific Ocean - ETNP_2_60 (SPAdes) (version 2) | ecosystem: Environmental > Aquatic > Marine > Oceanic | place: Pacific Ocean | collected 2013-06-22
CTTACATAGATAGAATTTATATGTGGATTATGAGTAGCTCAAAGCGTGGTAAAAGAATTACACAAGCTGCTCTAGGTGAAGCATATGATATAGGCTACAACAAAGGATTGGTTGATAGTGCTGCAAAGTTTAAAGGTAAGAAATACGCTAAGAAAGTATCTAAACTACTAAAGAACAAGTATGGCAAAGAAAAAGTATAAAGTTTGGACATCAACTTGGTTCGATGGTAAAAAAATTAAAAGCAAAAAACACGCAAAGGAAATTATATGTCAGCAATAGATAATGCATCACCTGGTTCAGAAATGTACAACCAAAAAATGCAAGGCTCTAGAAATAGACCAAATATGATGCTTAGAAAAAAAGATAAAGTTGCTGATCAAAATTCTGAAACACCTATTGTAGATGAGCTAACCAATGTATTAAAGACCTGGGAGACTAAATCCTACCCTAACGACAAAGCTAGATGGCAAGAGTACACAACAGACATAGCAAACCTTCTTACTAAATACCAAGGATAATGGCAGACAGTTACGGTAAAGTAAGTAATATATCAGGCTACGATGAGCTACGTAAGGTAGCACGTTCTGGTGAGCGTATTGTAGACACACAGGCACTCCTAAAAAAAATAAAAGACGCAAAAGTGATGCGTAATCAACGCAAGTCTATTGCAATGTCTGATAAACAAAAAGCAAATATTAATAAACCTAGAGCAAAAGATATTGTCGATGAAAAACTAACCCAAATCTATCTTAAAGGTAAAGACGTAGTAGAAAAGGGTAAAGATTTTATAGATGACAAAGTTATACAACCAGCTAAAAATATATATAACGATATTGAAGATGCACAGTTAAGAGCTAAATACTTAAAAGATTTAGAGGAACAAGAAAGGTTAGCATCAGGTGAAAGTGCTGAGGTAGAAACAAAAGCAGAATTTCAAGCTAGAATAGATGCTAAACGTAAACAAGATAACCCACCAGTAAGTGAAGAAATACCTGATTCAGAACAAGTAACATACGAAAACAGATTAAAAGGTGCTAAGGCAGATGTACAAGAATCAATCAAAGACATAAAATCTGCACCAGGTGAGTTTGCAAAAGATTTTAAGGAACAAATAGCAGACCCAATAGACAGAGGGTTACGTACATCACCTAACTTAAGATTATTAAAACGTGGTGTATTGCCTATGACTATGATGAAACGTGGCGAAATATACGAGCTACTAGGTGAGGTTTTAACTAATCAAGATTTAAGTGAAGAAGATAGACAACGTATGATCAGCGATATACAACAAGAACTACGTTATAGTTCATCAATGGCAGGTAGCAGAGAAGGCACAGAACAAAGACCTAGACCAATAGCTGATAAAATAAAAAAATTATTTGAAAAGCCAGAACCAAGAAACGCATTTGAAATGGATGAGGTGGTAGTTAGACCTGAGAAAGATGCACCACAATCTAAACTTAAACGTCCTGGACAAAGATTACAAGAAGCTGTTGATGCACTGCGAAACCAGGAAACCCAAGACAGTCCTAAACAAAAAGCTGTAATAGATACCATAAAAAAATTTGAAGGTGGTAATAGGTCAGATACACACAACAATCCAGGAGCAGTTATATATACTCCAGGTATGGAAAAACTAGCTGAAGAACTAGGTATAAGTATAGAAAGAGGTAAAGAATTTAAAGGATCAGATGGTAGAGAGTACAACACAATACAATTCGCTAATAAAGATGATGGTGCTAAACTACTATCTAGGTTAATAGAAACTAAGATATCAGACCCTAAGTACAATAACTTTACAAGTAAGGATGACGTTAAGAAGTTTGTAGAGGAGTACACAGGACTTGATGCTGATTCATCTACTGTAAAGAACTACACAGATGATATGTGGAAGAATATGAGTAAGATTAAAGGTGGTTTTATAAGTATGAGGTCTAATTAAAATGGAAACCTCAGAACAGGCTAAAAACAGGCAAAAGAACGGTCAATTTGCACCAGGACAATCAGGCAATCCAGGTGGTAGACCTAAGTCTGGAGCTACTATAATAGATAAATTTAGAGAAAACGAAACATCACAGGTTGTGATAAATAAGCTCTTTGAAATAGCAAGTACACTTAACACAGATGATGAGCATAAAGAAGCGATGAGTGCAGCTAAGGTAATAGTTGACAAATTGATACCATCACTAAAGTCTCAAGAGATTAGGATGGATATTGATAACGAACGTGGATTTGTGTTTATGCCAGAGCAGAAGGCAAGTGACAAGCAATAATACTTTGTGGAAACCACACCCTGGTCCACAAACTTATGTACTATCAGTAAGTGATGTATATGAAAATTTGTATGGTGGAAGTCGCGGTGGCGGAAAAACAGACGCAGGTATCGTATGGCTACTAAAGCATACTGATAACCCAGACTTCAGAGGACTAGTAATAAGACGTAATAGTATAGACCTTACAGACTGGATAGATAGGGCACAAAGGATGTACCCAACAGCATCTATAACTGGTCAACCACCTACAATAACCTTCCCATCTGGAGCCAAAATACGCACAGGGCATCTGCAAAACGAGAACGCATTTCAGCGTTATCAAGGTCACGAATACCAAAGGATAGTAATTGAGGAGTTGACTCAAATACCTGATGAGCAACAATACTTAAAATTAATTAGTAGTTGCCGATCAACAGTCCAAGGTATAGCACCACAAGTATTTTGCACAACGAATCCTGGAAACCAAGGACACGCTTGGGTAAAAGCAAGGTGGCGTATAGGCGATAAAGCATCTAATAAAGCATTTAAGGACCCTATAAGTGGGAGGTATAGAATGTATGTACCAGCAACTATTGACGATAATCCAACGCTCGTCAAAAACGACCCAGATTATGTGGCATTTCTAGAATCACTTCCAGAACCACTACGCTCTGCCTGGCGTTCAGGCGATTGGGACGTTTACGCAGGACAGTTCTTCACAGAGTTTACAGATAAGAAGCACGTGATAACAGAGTCTAGAGCTAAGGAACTAGGATATGGTTCACATATAAACCACAGGTATATGGGTATTGATTGGGGTTACGCGGCACCTTTTTGTTGTTTATGGGTAGAGGTTACAAGAGATAATAAAGTTTTTGTATATAGAGAGTTATATGGTAACGAAAAGCATCCAGGTGAATGGGGTGAGGAGATATCTAAAATAAATCAAGAGGACGATGTTGTGATGGCTTTAGGTGACCCATCGATGTGGATACGTAATCCAATGTCGTGGAATAATCCAGCTACAACAATGTATAGTGATAAGTCAATAGCATTAGCTTTGATGGATTCAGGTGTGTCTAACTTACAACCTGCTAACAATAATAGAATAAATGGTTGGAGAAATATGGCACAGTTGATGCACTTTGATGAAGGTATAGAGCCAAATTTTTATGTCATAAAAGGTAGTTGCCCTAATCTACTAAGAACTATACCACTTATGATCAGGGATGAGAAGAACCCTGAAGATTTAGATACAACAGCTGAAGACCACGCAGTGGATGCGTGTCGATATGCTTTAACAAGTGTAGTTGCACCAACTAAGAGTAAGAAAGATAAACCGATCTTGCAACAACAGATTGATACTCTGATGATGCCAGAGGAAGAAAATTGGAATTATGATTTTAATAAGTAGAGGTAATAATGCATAAAGAAGAAAAAAAAGGTGTAGCATCTATGAAGAAACATAACAGTAAACCAAAGACTAAAAGCTATGGTAAAGTAACTAAACCTAAGATGGTTTTACGTAAGAAAAAGAAAGTAAAATCAGAGGGTGGCTCAGGTAACTACTAATGGGAGCAGGTAACACTAACCCAAATTTAGAAGATAATACTCCTGACTTACAGCAAACAGGACCTATTCATAAGGGTGGTCACAAAGATATGCGTAAGAAAAAGAAACTAAAGAAGTTACTTGCTTTGAAAGCTATGAGAGAAGAAGGTGGGTCAGGTAACTATTAATGTCTAAAACACCAGCTTGGCAAAGAAAAGAAGGCAAGAGTAAAAGTGGTGGCTTGAATAGAAAGGGTATAGCATCTTATAGAAAAGCTAACCCAGGCTCTAAGCTAAGTATGGCAGTGACTACTAAACCATCTAAGTTAAAGAAAGGTAGTAAGTCTGCATTAAGAAGAAAGGCGTTCTGTAAAAGAATGTGTGGTATGAAAAAACGATTAACAAGTGCTAAGACTGCTAACGACCCAGATAGTAGAATAAATAAGTCACTTAGAAAATGGAACTGTAAATGTTCATAAGGATATAATTATGAGTTTATACGAAAATATAAATAAAAGAAAGAAAGCAGGTACTAGTAGGTCTAAGGCTAACTCTACTATATCTGATAAAAATTATGCTAATATGAAAAAAGGTTTTCCAAATAGTAAAAAGAATAAAAGAAAAGCTAAACTTAAGAAGATTTATAAAGGTTAATTATGGCTAAGATGATACTTAGAAAAAAGAAATCTATGAACTACGAAGGACTTAGTGAGCGTCAGAATAAAGCACTATCAAAACATAGTGTGCATCACTCTAACAAACATATGAATATGATGGCATCTCTTATGCGTGAGGGTAAAACATTTACTGAAGCACATAATATAGCGATGTCGAAGGTAGGTAAATAATGCCCGATCAATACGATGTAGCAGGTAATACAGAGAATATGAGTACAGCTAACAGGTACGAACCATCTGTAGAAGAAACTAGAAAACTTAAGATGCTTAATGGTATGTTTCAGGCAGCTAAGAAAGCTAAGTCACATAAGATTAAAAGATGGAGACGTAACGAAGAATTGTACAACGGTGACTTCTTTAAACCTTTTAACCTACCAAAGTATAAATCTAGAATTGTAGCCAACACAATACACAGTACGCTTGAGACTATCTACTCCATCCTTACAGATAGGTTTCCTAAAGTGGATATAATGCCAAAGAGGGAAGACCAAATCAAATCAGCCAGGATAGCTCAGGACGCTGTTGACAGTGAACTGGATAAAAGAAAAGCAGGTAAAGCCATCAATATGATGAAAAGAGATGGGTTACTATATGGCAACGGATTTGTCAAAGTAATATATAACGAAGGTAGGGCATCTTTTGTGGTGCCTGATGTATACACTGTGTTCTTTGACCCTCTGGCTACAGAAATTGACAACGCAAAGTACGTAACATTTGCAACACCTACGTACCTAAAAGAAGTTAGAAAGATGTTTGAGAATGGAAAGTTTGTAAAGCCTGAAGGTTCTATGGATGAGTACAGGTCTTTTATAAGAGATAAAGACGATACTGAGGACTCTATATCGCAGGTAACTACAGCATCTGGTGGTACTACAGGTGTATCAAGTGGTATGAGAACTGACTACGTAAGTAAATCACCTGCGTATGATCAGTCAGAAGAAGGTAAGGGTGTGTATGGTGGGCAAGTATTATTAAAGGAATGCTGGTTCTGGGAAGGTGAAAAACTAATGTTAGCTACCTGGGCAGGTAAGGTATTACTACAATTAGTAGAGTCACCATACGAGGATATACCTCTAGTTATGTTTAAGAATTACGCAGATGCACATCACCTATGGGGTAAGGGTGAGCCTGAGATTATCGAAAGTTTATCTGTAGGTACAGCAATACTATTATCACAAGGCATAGATAATATTATATACCACGGTAACCCTGCTATGATTATGAGCAAGTCTCTAGCTAAAGAGGTAGGTAATAGACCAAGCGATAAGCCTGGTAAAGTTTACTACACTAATGGACCACACGAACAAATACAAAGGCTAGATGCAGGTAATATGTCCTCATCTACCTTACCTATGTCGCAAACACTAATGCAGATGACAGATACAGTAAGTGGTGTACACGATATTACACAAGGTCGTAATCCATCAGGCGTTACTGCATCACGAGCTATACAGCAATTACAAGAGGCATCGCAGCAAGTAATTAGAGCTAAAGAGCGTGAGGTAGGCACAGATGCTATACTAGACTTATATAAACTAACCCTAAAATTATTACATAGGAACTACGAAGAAGCTATAAGCGTAAGAAAATTTGCACAGGATGGTGCAGGATATGAATTTGAACAAGTAATGCCATATGACATAGACTCTGATATGGACTTTAAGTACGTACCAGGTAGTAGTTTACCTGAGTCAAGAGCAAGTCGTATGGATCAGGCGATGGACCTAATACAAATGGGTCTACTTGACCAAGAAAAGTTTTGGAGATGGACACAGAAAGATATCTCTCAAGAGATACTAGACGAGATATTAGAGCAGAAAAAACTTGCTGTTGAGCAAATGCAGAAGGATATGCAAACAATGCAACAATCCACGAACCCTGCTGATATAGAGAATGCACAACTAAGACTAAGGGAGGGTATGGGTTTTGGCAGACAGCAAACTGAAGAAGAATAAGGGATTAACCTTACGAGAATGGTGTGTAAGCAATGGATACCCAGGAGTCACTGAGGAATGCATCCTTTCTGCAAAACAGTCTAACAATCCAAAAGTAGCAAGAATGGGTAGTAATGCTCAAATGGTAAGTAATGTTAAACAACGTAAAGTATATGGGAGATAACTATGGCGAAAGCTAAACTAAAAAAGAAAAAAGGTATAAAAGCAAAAAGTAAGGGACCTGCAAAGTCAGCTCCTAAAAGTAGAGGTAAAAGTAGTGCAAGACAATCAAGACTAGCACAAATCTTTAACCCAGCTTTTAATGTAAAAACAACTAGAGAAGCTGAACAGCTAGGTAAGAATGCTAATATATATTCAGAAAGAGGGTACCACATTACAGGAAGCCTAAGAAGACCTACTTTCAATGCAGGACTACCTGGTCGTGATACAAGATTTATTATGGCAGGTACTTTAGGCAGTAGAGGAACAGAGCTTAATAGAGGAGGTAAACTTGAAATATCAAGTAGAGCAGGTGTTGATAGAGAAAAAACAGATGCCTTTAATCTAGCATTTGGTAGCTACTTACAAGGTAGAAGACAAAGTGCTGTTAAGATGGAAGGTACAACCTATAAAGCTGATTTTGTAAAAAATAACGTAATGCTTAAACCTGTAAGAACTTAATGTATAATAATTTGAAAAACCAAGACCAACCCAAGGAGGTGTCTTATGCCAAATCCCTATAGTAAAGTAGAGGTAACTGAAGAAGACTTAAAAGATTATAAGTTGTCTTCAGAAGAACCAACTGATGTAACTCCACAGGAGCAATATGAAGCATCGGATGGAGCAGAGGAATCTGCAAACATAAGTGACGAGATTGACTTAAACGATTATGAGTTAGTGATCGGCGATGACGTATTCAGCTATGATGATATACAGACTTGGCGTGAGGCTGCTGACAATCAGACGAATTGGCAACAGTCAAATACTCAAAAAGCTCAAGAACTCGCACCTATGAGAAAGTTGTTCAACGCACTAAACGAAAGCGAAGACCTAAGAGGACACATCAAGAACTTCTATGAAGACGATGTAGATACTTATAACTCGTTTGGTTTAGATAATAGGTATGCTATGGATTCTGTTCCTGAACAACAAGAACAGAGTGCTAACCCAGAATACGAGGACTTAAACGAAAGATTAAGTGTATTTGAGGAAGAAAAAGGCATACAGGAGCTAGAGCACGGACTAGATGATATAATAAGAGACAATCAAAATTACTTTGAGTCAGATGACGATGAGTTAGATTTCTTAGATTATATGATTGAGACTGGAGTGCAGGACTTTGATCAGGCATTCAAGATGTGGTCTTATCCTAAGATGCAAGAACAACTAGAGTCTTTCAATAAGATGAAAGGCAATGTAGAGCGAAATAGAGGAGTAGTGCAGACTACAGAAAATGGAGCTAAAGAGGTTCAGCAACCTGAACGATTCAATAGCTACAAAGAAATTAGTGCTGGACATCCTGATATCGCTAAATATGGTAACTTAACAGAATAAAAATATAAAAGGAGAAATAAGATGTCTTTAAATTATGATAGCTTATCTGCCTTGACTAAGGATAAATTCCTACCAATATTGATTGATAATATTTTTAACTCTAATGTTTTGACGCTAAAACTTTTAAAGGATGCTGAAAAACTAGATGGTGGTAAAAAGATTATTACTCCAATAGAGTATGGAACTAACTCAGCTCAAGGATTCTTCTCTGGTTATGATGTTTTAGATACAACTCCATCTGATCCAATTACAGCTGCTGAGTGGGACTGGAAACAGGCTTACGCTAGTATTACTATAAGTGGTGAAGAAGAATTGAAAAATAGTGGAGACAGTGCAGTATTGTCTTTGCTAAAATCTAAAATGCGTAACGCAGAGAAATCGCTTAAGGATTTGTTTGGCACTAAATTATTTGGTGGTACAACAGCTCCTGGAGCAAAAGAAATATCGTCACTAACTGGTTTTGGAGCTATAAGCAACACAACACATAACGATGATGCTTTATACGACAACCCAGCTGGTACAAGCACATTTCACGCTGGTGGTAATATTGATAACTGTATTATTGGTTACAATAGAAGCCTAGGTGGAATTAACTCTGACGATTATTCTTGGTGGGATTCAAAAATCGGTACATTTGCTGATAAACAAACTACAGTAACAGATGCTTTAACTTTCGATGAGATGACAGCTACAACAAATGGTGTTGCTGCTATGGTTAGAGAGATGACTCAGGCATATGGTGCTGCTACAATAGACAACGACCATCCAGACTTGATTGTTGTGCCACAGGTTATATTCGATGCATACGAATCTAGCTTACAGGCTAACAAGAGATGGGAAGGTGATGCTATGTTAGCAGATGCTGGATTCCAAACTTTAAGATTTAAAGGAGCAAGTGTTGTAGTAGACTCACACGCACCAGCAGGTTCGATGATTATGCTTAACACTAAATACCTTGATTTTAAAGTACATTCAAAGCGTAATTTTACGTTTGAAAACTTTATGAAACCAATTAACCAGGACGCTCGTGTAGCCAAGATATTCTGGATGGGACAGTTAACCTGTACTAATCCTAGAATGCAAGTTGGTATCGTGGGTGGACCTACAACCCATTAAGGAGGTATAATATGAGTTTTAGTTCAGATGTAGTTGTGCCTCACGGTTATGACGAAACAAGCTCAACACCAAAGTTTAACCTAGGACAAGTTTCTTGGTCAGATGATGGTAAGGCTTTTAAATATGTGCAATTTGCAGATGGAATTGCAACTATCGCAGGGCATGTTATGTGTTATGATGCTGCCCAAATTAATGGGTATGTTGTAACAAACGACAGGTCTGATGATGACAATTCAGTATTAGTAGCAGGTGTATGTCTGGCAGTAATTGATTTAAATGTAACCACTCCACAATATGGATGGGTACAGGTATCTGGATACTGTGCTAACATATCAACTGATGGTGATGTCTCTGAAGGGGAATCTTTAGTTCCTGGAGCAACAGATGGTCAAGCTGATACAATGGCAGCAGGAGCAGAGGACCATGTCTTTGCTATTGCTTTGTCAACTGATACAGGTAACTTGACAGATGGTATTCTAAGAGGAATACTTTAAAATAAGTTAAGTTGGATTATCTTATGGGAGGGCGTAAAAACCCTCCCAAAAAATTAAAGGAAATATGAACGGATACAAACAAACAAAAATAGCAATAGGCGACACTGTAGAGATTTTAGGTACAGTTGCAGATGGTATATATGAAAATGGTACCTACACTTTTGGATTTTGGTCTGTTCGTGTTCCTACAGTACAGTTTGATAGTAACGCAAGAAAGATATATATAGATTTAGAATTTAAGAAAAGTACGACAAGTAAATATGTTGACGTAGAGTCAATGTTTGGTCTAGCAGGAAGCACAAAACCAGAGATCAGACCTTACGTACAATTACAACAAGAAAACGATACAGCTAATACAATAATTTTTCAAGACGATTCTACAGGAACAACTTTTTCACAAGCTATTATAGATGGTTTAATAGAATGTAAAAGATATAGAACATCAGCATATTCTGGTTTTGATTTACCTAATAACGATAAGTGGCACAAAGAAAGAGTAACCTTGAATATAGATAAGATAGCTAAGGAAAACACATCTGGACAAAGATTTGATTTATTAAGTTATGTAGATAGAACAGGTACAAGTTTATCCAATTTAAATGTTTCAATAGCTTTTGAGGTAGACCCAGGTAGCTCTTATGATTTTGCTCAATTAGATAGCGATGAATCTAAAATATTATTTACAGCTGTTATAGAAGATATAAATTTAGAAAAAGAAAAAAAAGACTACACACCTAGAAGCGTTGGCAGTGCATACAATATATTGACAGGCGAAGGTATACAAAATCAATATTTAGTGTGGGGTGAACCTGAAAACGTAAAAAAACTACAAAGAGGTAACTTTAACGTAGTTCTAGGTGAAAGCGAGATAGATGGACTTACACCTGATGGAACCTTTACTACGCATACACAGATGGCGTATTCTAACAGTGCTTGGGATTTAGAGGTATCTGTAGATGGAGGTTCTAGTTGGGCAGCATTTGAATCAGAGGCAGCATACACATTTGGTGCAGATGCTAACGAGAATTTTTCAGATACTAACGGTATATGGTTTCACAGCGATGTACTTATAAGTGATTATGATGATACAACTATCACGAATTGCAATAACTTGTATATGGGTGATATGTTATTTAGATGGGCACCAAGTGAACTACACTTTTCAGGTGCAAAAAAAGATTATTACTACAAAATAAAAGACAACTTTGAAGACAAAATATAGGAGAAAGTATGGCAGATTTATCAAGTAAAACGCTAAAACAAGCACAACCAGGTCTACTGCATCTTGACAACGGAGGTACACCAATAGACGCAAGTGCAACTGCAAGAAGGGTAGACGGTGGGGGTGGTACAGATACTGCCTTATACCTATCAACAACGAGCTTAGGAGTGGGTGTAACACCTACAGAAGAACTACACGTAAAAGGTACTGGCACAACTACTTTAAAAATAGATAGTCCAGCAGCTAACGATGCAGAGCTAAAGTTTGCAGACAATGGAACAGATAAGTGGAACATTTATATGGACGATGATGATGACCATAAATTAAAATTTATAGCAGACGATAATGGAGATTTAATAATAGCTACCTTTGATAAGGATGGGTTGTTTGGAATTGGAACTGCTAACCCTACAAGAGAGCTAGATGTGCACTTTGCAGGTGCTGATACTGGAGTAGGGGTTGTATGTTACTCAGATACAACTGATCATAACGCAACGATAGTATTTGAAAAGTCACACTCTGATACTATGGGAACAAACGCAGCTACAATAGATACAGAGCTAATAGGAGAACTTTTATACGCAAGTAACAATGCGTCAGGATTTGTTCACGCAGCTAAATTACAAGTAATACAAAACGGAGCTCACTCAACAAAAGCTCCTGTTGATTTAGTTTGGATGAATAACAATGGAAGTAGTTTTGTAGAGATATGGAAAATTGATAAAGATGGTAATATGGCACTAGGTACTAGAGCTGCACAAGCTACAGACCTAGGAACCACAACTTTTGACATACAAAAAACAGGTGACCTTATAGTAAACTGGGAATCAGACGATGATGACGTTCTATTAACTTTAGACTCGCACACAAGTAAAGACTCTAGTATACAATTTAAAACAGCAGGTGCAACTGTTTACACACTATTTAAAGATGGCTCTGATTCTAATAGTTTAAATTTTGTTAACGGAGCAAATGCATTCCTTTACGTGAATCAAAGCACAGGGAAGATGAACATAGGACACGCAGTAGACCAGAATGTAGATGACGCTTTAGTTAATATAGAAAATACAAACAATGCGTTTGGACACGAGGTGCTACAAATAAAACAAGCTGATGTAGATCAGGCTTTTATTAACTTTGATGGAACATCTGCATCTTCTGGAACTGCAAACTCTATAATAGAAGACTCTACAACAGATGACGCAAAGTTTGGAGCAATAATGGTAGAGATTGAAGGAGTAAAAAAATGGATAAGGTGTTACAATGGACCATCATAAAGCACTAGAAAATTTAAAAAAACAATTAGAAACTAACTATCAGCAAAAGTTTAAGATACTTGGAGCTATAGAGGTATTAACGCAACTTATAGAAGGAGAGAAAGAAGATGACAGGAAATCAGATGCTGACGCTGCTGTCCCAGAAAGTAGAGGATGAAGCAAATACCCTGCTAACTGCTGATGAAAAAACACTAGCAATAAACCACGCACAAGTAAAAGTTGCATCACTTGTAGATAAAAGCTATCTACATCCACTAGAAACTTTACAAACAAGCGTAGCAGTAAGCTCTGGTAGTGTTGATTTATCTGGTATAGGTATATTTGACAATATGCTACACAGAAAAATAGAATTAATTAAAGTATCTAACACAGCGTCTGAGGATGCGTATATACACATAATAGACTTTGAAGAAATACATAAATTACAGAACAAATATTACGAAGACACTAATATGGATAGCACATATAATTATGCAGGACACGCTTACTTATGGGGTACTGTACTGTATGTTAAACCGTCCAATGTCTCTAGTATCGATATATATTACTATAAAAAACCTACTAGCTTTGTGACTGCTGTTTCTTCACCAACAACACAAAGTCTTTCTACAGAATGTGAGCTTGACCCTATACTACACGAACCTGTAGTCGATATAGCAGCATCAGATATATTCTTTAGAGACAATAAAGATGGTAGAGCTAGGGCATCTTTTGAGAATGCAATAGCTATTATAAATGTAGCAAATCAAAGAGAATTAGACGTAATAGAAAAAGGCACAGGACTTAAAGCATAATGCAAAAAATAGAAATTCCATTCCAAGACCTAGGTATAAATACTGAGGTCGATGACGATCAGAACCCTGGATATACTAGGCAAGAAAGAACTAACTTTATTAATGGTAAAGTAGAAAAAATTAAGGGTTTAGCTAACCAACAATTATCTGGAATTAATATGGACCCAGATATAGTTAAGTTTTGGAAATTTGAGGACAAAGAGTATTTCTTAGTAGTAGATAACTATACAGGTCAAATATACAAGTTTAATAAAGATTTATCTAGTCCTGAGCTATTATACACAGCAACAGGTGGAGCTCTTAGAGTTGATATAGAAGGTAATAAGGCTATAATATACAACCTTGGTCAATCACCTTTAGTCTCTGTAGTAATTGATAGGAATATGTACCACGGTATAGTAGGAGGTGGTAATTATCCTAAATTTAATGGTAGTTTTTTAGATTGGAACAGAGTAAGAGTTTTTGATGACGTTGCGTCACCATCTGCTGGTAAAAAATTATTTAAAATTGACCAAATAAATAAAGATAATTTAATCAATGCTGAAAACGAGGTTAAAAAATTTACTGCTATTTGTGAATTTAGTAGACCCTTATTGCATTATTTTGGTAATTTCAAACGTCCAACCTCAGCATCAGTAACAGAGGTTCGTAATTTAATAGTATATGAGTCTTACACATCAGGATACTTGGAAGGTGGACCCTATTATTACAGGTATTCTCTTATATTTGATGGTGAGCAAGAAACTGAGTTATCTGAAAGTGTTATAGATTCTGCAAATTTAGGAATTGATGGAGAAAATGGCAAAGGAATATTTGAGGGTAATTTTACTATAGATATAGGAAATTCTTTTGTAGATGGTTCTTTTTACCCTGGTAACCCTAGAGTCACAGGCGTAAATATATATCGCTCTACAGACACAAATGGCTCACTCCCAAACTCTTTTAAAAAAATAATAACAGCGTCTACATTAGGAGCAAAAGCTGATTTAAATACTATAAGCACAACAACAGGCACATCAAAAAACTTTTTTTATGACCAATGTGATTTTACACAGCTAGGTGTTACATCAAGTGACTATGTATACCAAGGAGGTGTAGGAGATATATCTGAGGTAGAACCTTTAAATACTTTAAACGATAAACAAGAAGGTTTATTAAAATTAAGCTCAAGCACTTTAGGTGGAGGTAAAGGAGCTCATCCAAAAATGGTTGATTATACAGTTGAAAAATACGAGGGATTTACTGGCTCCCCAACTGATCTACCTATAGATAAAAATATAGACGCTGAGTATGTAATTGTAAATAGAGATTTAAGGACAGCGAATACAGGTGGCAATGGTGTATATTGGTGTGCAGAGCAAAACGGACTAAACGACCCAACAGGTGCAGCAACATTTAGAAAGGGCACAGCATCAGATGCACCTACTTTAGTAGACCATACGCAAGATGCAGATGGATTTACAACATACACAGGTTCAGCAGGAAGTTTAAGTTACGGTGGGGACACAGTTGAAAACACTGCACAAAATGTAGGTTTTTTTGGTAGAAATGTACATTCACATATAAGAATAGAGCCAGAACCTTCAAGTAATTTTGGTTTTGTTACAGCGTCTTTTAATGGAACGAGTCCAGGAGCTTTAGATGTTGGAGAGGAATATTATTGGGAAGCCTGGATATCGACACCTCCTACAGATGATGTAAGTATTATTTTAGCAGCTTATACAGGTGGTTCTTTGCCAGTACAATCTGGATTTGCTTGGCACGGAAATAGCCAATTATTACAACAGGTATCTAGTGTGCAAAATTCTGGTGTAGGTGAAAGGCGTATAAAGGTAAGTGGATATTATACACCAACTAACGCAAATTTTTATCTTATGATGTTTCCTACAGATATTACATATACAGAACACGTAGCAAGTCCAGCTTGGGTGGATAAAACAAATAGTGGAAGTTTTTGGAATAATTCATACTGGAATAATTCAGATTGGAATGTTCACGCAAGGTGCAATCTTTACGAATTTTTAATCACAAAATCTGCTAATATTAAAAGGAGTGGAACGTCAGGGTGTAGTTTAGGATACTATAGTAACGAATTTAATGTTATAGGTGATGATAGTTTACAGAATAATATTTTTACAAGTGCAACATCTAGTAGAGGATATTCTACAACAAACGATAGTTTTGGTTGGGTTGCAGGTAACTATGGTAAATGTGTTTTGCCTTGGAAAAAAAATACAGGTCTTTCAGATGATAATTTATGCAATAAACCAAGTGTAAATAATAATGTTGGTACCACAACTTGGAAAATGTACAGTGGTGGATATAATGCGTATAACACATTACATCAATTTAATAGTAATATACCTGATTGTGAGGGCGATGGTATATTAAATATTACACCTAACTACTCTTATAAATATAATGTTGAAGAAAGTGGGGGTTTAGATAATATAACTAACAATATAAAAATTGATTTTAATTTCACAGATAACGGAATTGCAGATGGAGCTGATCATCCTGGGACTCTTACTTTAAGCACTGATGTAAGGTACAAATACCAAGCTAACCACATAGGTCGTAGATTTGTAGGAAATATTATTATAAATGGTGACACAGATGACTCTGAAACGCACGAAGATTTTATTATGTATAGTGAGTTGGGTAACTCTGATGTAATACCTATAGCTAATTTTATAAAACTAAACGATTTAGATGGTGGTCAAATTACAGGATTAGCTAAGAGTTTAGGAGATTTAGTAGCACTTATGGAAAGAGGTGTCTTTATATTATCTATACCAAGCACAGATATAACACAGTGGACACTAACAGAGGCGTATAGAGATATAGGATGCACTGCACCAGATAGCGTACTAGAGTATAATAACGGTGTGTTTTTTGCAAACGAAACTAATTTCTATTATTTAGATTCAGGAAGAAGATTAATATCTCTAGCAAATTCTTGGTTAAACACATACCAACAATACTTTAGAGAAGGTGGTATATCACAAGTTATAACTAACCCTAACAAGAACGAACTTATATTAATTATAAACAATTTTACATATGTTATGAGCCTTAACGGTTTTGAAGAAACTGCAAGGTGGCATAAAAGTATACAGTCAGCTGTAGCTGATGGGGATTGGGGTGAAGCAGGAATAGAAGATTTTGGTGATCAGGTTAATGTAAAATACGTAGTAGACAATTTTAAACAACTATACAAATTTGAAGAAAGATTACTAGATTTTAAAAGAGACTTAGTATTACACTCTTTAGATGATACTGCTAGTGATGCGTATACGAACAATACAGAGTATGGATTAGTTATAGAAACACCTTTTCAAAAACTCACAGATTTAGACTCAAATTCAATAGTAAGAAAGTTTAATTTAAGGTACAATTCCATAGACGATATAACTTTAGAATTTTATGTAGATGGAGATGCGTCTACTATTGCTAAAACAATAACTATACCAGCATCATCTACACTAGCTAATTATGACGATAATGTAGATTTTACTTACGAGGCAAACATAAAATTAAGAGCAAATAGAATAAAAATTAAAATTAGTACACCTGAATCTAGTAATACACTAACATCTATAAGGAGATTAGAACTTGAGGTCGACTAGTATATCAAGAAACCCACAAGATGCACAAACTAAACAACTTCTAGTAAAGTTAGAAACAATATTAAGAGATATAGAAATACAGGTAGGAAATTTAGAGAAAAGAGTTAGGGCACTAGAAGGTCCTATGGGTAATTAAGGAGATATTTATGACTTGGGAAAAACTAGCAGATAGATGTAATTTATTCATAGACGCAGATAAGAATTTATTAATAAATCTACTAAGAGAGGCAGAGGTAGAATTAACAAGAAAAGTAAACATACTAGAGAACGAATACTCTGTAACTGCATTACAAGAGGTAAAATTTTATGGTTTACCAGATGATTATAAGTCTATGATTACAGTATTAGTCGAAGGTGACCACAAAAGACCTATGACTGATGATGAATTTTTTTACGACACAGATAACCAATTACACACAGGAACCCCATCAGGGTACTCTGTTAGAGGTAATAATATATTCTTCTCACAAAGACCTAATAAAGGCGATAAAATTAAAATAGTATACAACAGTCTAGCACAAGTAGATAAAGACTCTAAACCACATCAATCTAGTCCTGTAATACCTACTGTATACCACAAGGACTTGTGCAACTACGCTATTGCGATAGCAGCTGCTAAAGAAATGCCTACAATGTACGATAAACACTGGAACCTTTGGTTAATAAGCATAGAGGATGTAAAGAACGAGATTGCAGATAGAGAACTACTTTATAATATGAAGGAGGAAATTTAATGTCTTTTTTAATACCAGCATTGAATGTTATAGGTAGTATAGCACAGCACAGAAAAAATAAAAAAGCAATTAATCAAGCTAAGAAGATGACCTCATCTGAAAGAGCGTATAGAGATAGATTGCAAAAAAGGTCTGAGCAAGGCGACCCACAATTTGAGCAAACACGTAATAGGGTTATGAGTGGTATACGAAATGTAGCACAAGAAGCACAAGGTCAAAATATAAACCAGGCTCTACAGATGGGATTGCAAGATTCTGTTATAGCACAGGAGCTTAGATTACGAACAGATTCAGCTACTATGAAACAAATATCAGAGTCTTCACAAGAACTAGCACAAGCTAACCAACAAATTAAAGAACAAGCACAATCTGACTTAGATCAGTTTAACCTACAAAGAGATGATAGAATTAGACAGCTTAACTTACAAAGAACACAGAGCAGTAACGCTGCACTTTCTAATATACTAGGTAGCGTAGGTGATGCAGCTGTAGGTATTATGAATAGAAACAAACCACAGATACAAAGTTTTGGTGGAGGGTATAGCGTAACAAGAGGTGGTAAAACAACATTGTTTGCACAGAAAAAAGATGCAAATGGTAATATTACATACGAAGAAGTAAGTCCATAAATGGCTACTGTTACACTTACAAAAGATATTAGCAACGAAACTATACAAAAGTTTATGGAGCAAAACGCTAATTTTAAGAAACAAGAGAAAAAAACAGCAGAGCAGCTAAAGTCTGAGCGAGAAAAAAGACAAGCGTACATAGAAGTTAATTATCCAAGTTTTGAAAAATACAAACCCCTTATAGGTAATAAAATAAACCTAGAGGCTAGAATTGGTGATTTAAAGAAAGACCTAGGAACCATAGAAAAAAACATAAGAACCAAAATAAAAGATTATTATAAGTCTAATTTACCTGCAAATACACCAATTACTGAAGAAACACCTACAACAATTAAAGAACATTTAAATAGTAAGTATTTTAATTTTAATAATTGGTACAACAGTTTAGAAAGATTGGATAAAGAGGAAATAGATTCTTACTATAATACTCTTGAAGAATTATATACCTGGAGCTCTCAACCAGAGATAGACGATGAGTTTAGAGATGAGTACACAGAAACACCTGCTGTATTGTTTGATAAAATATTGTTGTCGCAAAATGCAACAGGACTAGGTAGTGGAACACAAGCTGAAAAAGCTAATGCACTTATGGCAGCTATACAATGGGAGTATGTAGAATCAAACTCACGTATTAAAAAATATAAATTAAACACGGTATACCACTTTAAAAACGGTAGTTTTATGTATGTTGGTGGTGAACCTACAAACATTAAAAGTTGGATAAGACAATAATGTCAGTAACAAGATTATACGATATAGGTAAGTACAAAGATATAACTGGTTTAGAAAAAGACCAAAACGAATCGCTAAAGCTGCACTACAATGTTATGGTAGAGCGATCAGATGATAAACAAAAAAAGTTCTTAGGTGATTGGAATAACTTTTCTAAAAACTTTACGCATCCTGACTCAGCTGCAACATACGTAGAAAAATTAAGAGAGGTAGGTGTTGTACAAAAAAACGCAGAATATTACTCAAATATGTACACACCAAGAAAGGTTACAACAGTTGGAGTATCACCAGACTCTGTAATAAAAAACTACGAGTTTAAAGACAATGTTATAAAAAAAGAGATAGATGGTGTGGATAGGACTTTTGGTTTAGCTAGAATAGTTAACGATACAACAGATATAGTAACTGATAAAAAAACAATAAATTTAATAGATAAAAGTATTGGTGCTGCTAGTGAATTACCTTTGTATTTTCTTATAAACCAAGAAACTCCTATCAATATGGAAAATATCTTAATAAAGAATTATTCTAACATATTGAGTGGGAAAGGTCTAATAAAAAAAGCAAATAAAAATGTTGTTATTGATGCATTTAGTGAAGGTAAAACAAAAAGCACAGAATTAAAACATCCACTAGCATTTAAAAAAGGTGATATAGAGAACACAGATTTAAATCAAACTGAATACGAAGTATACCAAAGTATGCAACGTATGAACCATAAATTTGATATAAACCATATAACTGAAAACCCAGAAGATTTTAAAAAAGACATATCAAACAGTTATTTTTTTACAAAAGCACACAAAGACAAAAGATTTAACAACGATGCAGTTGATGTAAATTTAACAGAACTAAATTCTGAGCTTAAAGACGTTTTAAAAGACTATGTGCAAAACTCTACATACCCACCAAGCACAAAAGAACTATTACTAAACTTTGTAGAAACAGAGGTTTTAGCAAGTCAAATAAAAGATTTTGGACCTACCTTTGGAACAGATAAAGAAACGATGAAGAAAGTAGGAACAAATGGATACTACGATAGAACCTTGTATAATATCTTTGATGAAAACCACGAGCTTAATCAATTTTATTTACCTATAGATATGAACGGAGATAAAGTTTATACAATAGAAGATGATGAGGCGAGGCAAGATACGTATAATCTTATGAAAAGTTATTTAGAGGACGAAGAAACAAAACACCTTGTGCCTAAATATTTATTAAATAAAAAAGGGCAACTAAAAAACTTTACAACTAACCCAAACCTTAAATATTATTTACCAGGTTCAGCACCTGTAACAGACATAGAAAAAGATGAGATGTTTGACCAAAGACAAGATATTTTAAATTTTTTAAAACAAGACCCAGAGCTTGTAGGTACACTGAAAACAATATACGAGAAATATGAGAGTACACGTAGTAACGAATACTACAATAACAACGTAAGGCAAATGCTAAAAAAAGAGTCAGATAATTTTGCAGAGGCACAGTATAACAAAATAATAGGTCACTTACAAAAAAATAACTTTTTAGCAGAAGGCTTTGCTTACGTTGACACAGAAACAAAAGAAATAGTAACACCTGACAATTTAGAAAAGATAACAAAACAATACAGCGAGTTAGCGTATTATAGGGAAAATATTGATCAGTTAAACAATATAATAGAAGGTAGAAAGTTAGGTATGGATGACCCTATGTACAGAGGCACTAAAACTGTGCTTGAGGCTTTTGCTGCTGGTGCAGATGCATTTACAGGAGGCTTATCCACAGCAGCTCTTGAAATGTTGCCAAAAGAGATGAGAGATATTTATTTACAAGCAAAGGACGTAAGAACTTTTCACAGTTCTATGATGGAAACATACCCACACTACAAGAAGTGGGTCAAGGCTAATCAAAGCAACCTACATAAAAGTACAGATGTAGGTATAGATGGCAGTGCAGTAGCCTTAAATGTAGCAGGTTTTATGAAATTTATGAAAGGTGTTAACAAGTATGGTAACCCACTTGTTCCAGGATTAGGTTCAAAAATGTCACTACAAACTCGTCAGATGCTTAAATCAGGAGCAATATTCTCTGGATATAACGCAGTTACTAGCACCTTTAACCCTGATATACCTATTGGATTTTATAAAGAAAGAACGCAAACAGGTTACAGCGACTACGCTTGGAACGATAGTGCTAAGGACTATATGCTTAAAATAGGACCACAAACACTTACATCTTTTGCTTTTGGTATGTTATTTCCTAAACTACAAAATGTGGGTGGAAATGTTAATACTGTTGGTATGGCACAGATGGGCAAAGAAGACCCAATGGCTACATTTAAAGCAGCTACAACATTTTTAACACAGGTAGGGGTTCTTACAGGTGGTACTACAGGTGAGCAATTAATTGCACAATCGATGATAAACTACACTAACCAATTTACAGATGACTACCAGGGAGAGCCTGTAAGTCTACAACAAGCGTTTAGTATGGGAGTAGAACAAATATTTGAAGATGGTGAAGGTAACTTTGACCCATCTAACTTAGCAGCTAACGCAACATTTATGTTTTTCTTGCACGGTACAGGTAATTATAAAAGATTTGATTTTAGAAAAAACAAAAAAGTATTAGACGATTTATATAAAAACAAAGTAGACTTTGAAGTAGCACCTGGTGGACAGGTAAAAAAAGCACCACCTATTTCTGTTAAAGAATATACAGCACGTGAGAACTATGTTAACGCAGAGAGGCACAAACTTATGGTAGATTGGGCAGATGAGATAGTGAAAAACCACGAGGTACCTGCTTGGGTAAAAAAAGGGTACAAAGGCACTCCTGATGAAAATCAAGCTGTATATAATTGGTTTAGAAATTATTACCAAAAACCTGATGTATTATTTAGTAAAATACAAGAATTATTAGTTAAATTTGAAGGTAAGAAAATAGCTATACCTGTAGAGCAAAAAGGAACAGGAAAAATTACAAACTTAATAGTAGATTACAGAAAACCTAAAAAAACAGAAAAGGGTATTATTGGTGACGAAAATAACCCAGCAGCTAAAGATGCATCTTATGAATATTTTACAAAAAATTTAAGAGAACTTAGAGATAGATATGAGCAAGTTTACAACGCATACAGACAAGACCCTACAAAGGTAGATATAAAACAAATGCAAGATGCCTACGATGAGGTGATGGATATGTACTACACTAACTTATTTATACACGGTGATTACAAGAGCATTCCTGATCCACAATCTAGAAAGGCTACATACAGAGTAGTAAACATAGGTGGAAAGGAATATTTATACGACCCACTTACAGGATTAAGAGACAATTTGCCACCAGAGCTTAAGATAACTAGGGAGTTTGGTGGATTAGGAGATAAAGTAGAATAATGTCAAAAAGACCCTTAAAATCAACGTATAACTACAAACCACAAACAGCTAAAAGACCTACAAAGCTAGAGGACTTAGGTAGCTTTGATTATGATGCGTTTCCTAACGTAAAACCAATAAACGATTTTAGAGCAGATATTAATGGTCAAGAGTATTTAGTATTTGAGGTAGATGGTACGTGGTACAAAGAACCGTTAAATATAGAAGAACAATCCTACGATACACCTGATGTAAACGTATTTGAGAACCAATCTGGTATAGATGCAATAAATAAAAACAACAACTTTAATAACCCACTTAATGTAGGCGTAGATGACTACGCACCTTTTAACGCAAACGAACTACCTACAGATGAAAGTAATTTAGGGTTAGAGCAAGAAGGTATAGGCTTTTTAAAAGAAGAAGGTCTAGCACCAACACACCTAGAAAATATACACGAGCACAACAGAAATTTGACTTACACCGATAACTTATCTATTAAGTTTATGGATAACGATTTAGTAGAGGTATTTACAGAGGATAATGTAGATCAGCAAATAGTAGTACAACCAGATGGCAGGGAGATGCTAGTAGAAACAATAGCTGACTACCCTGTAGGTGCACTAGACAATTTTTTAATAAAAGAAGGAGACCCTCAGTATGAGCCAGGAAAAAGAAATTGGCGTATCCCAATCGCAGCAGAAAACTATGAACCAGACCCCAAAAACCCGTTACAAACTAAAGTTACCTTATCTAGAAACTCTGGCATTGGAGATTACATCGAAGATGCGATTGTTGAACCAGTCTTACAAGGGATTAGGGCAACAGAGCCAGAAGTCTACAAAAGACTCTCAGATTGGGCAGATGGACAAATTACAAAATTCAGAGAAAGGCTAGGTATACAATTATACGGAACAAACGAACTAATAAGTAAATTATACACAGCACAAAGACTAGGTCATAAAAGTCAAGATGTAATGGACGTGTTTGAAAAAACAGGCTTGTTGTTACCAAGCGATTTAGTTGATATATTAGATAGCATAGTAACTACATCTAGAGAAGGACGTACTAATATAGAGGTTTTAAAGAATGGTCCTGATCACATAAACCAAATACCTGCATCTAACAAAATACTAGAAACAGACGCACCTGAAGGAAAGCCTGTAAGATATTCTATTAAGGATATGAAGAAAGAAGACAGACAGCGTATGGTTAATAGTGGTAGAGCAGGAGGTTTTATAGGCAAGGACCCTGTAACCTGGAGACACGCAGCAAAGGAAATAGAACCTTATCACGAGATACTTGACTATGGTGCAGGTAAAAATGCAAGGCAAACTAAAAAATATCAAGCAGAGGGTTTTAACGTCAATGCCTGGGATTTACCTGAGAACCAAGCAACTACCTTACACGACCCACAAGCATTAAGAAAGAGATACGATTACGTAGTAGCTAGTAACGTAATAAATGTGCAACCAAACATAAGCTCAGTTAAGAATGTATTAGATGAGATATACAGTGTAACAAACCCAGGGGGTAAGGTTGTTTTAAACTTTCCTAGCTCCCCACGCAATAGCAATCTTACACCAGCTGGGTTAGAGAAAATGCTTAACAGAATATTTGAGGGTGTTAGGAAAGTAGATGGAACCACATCTAGTCCTGTATTTGAAGCTAGACGTAGAGTTAAGGGAGTACGTAAAAAAGAACAAGTAGCTGAAATGTTAGATAAGATAGTTGATATAGATTATAAGAACGATTTAGAGGTTGAAAATTATGCAGTAGCACAAGCTATGAACGATATAGTAACATTGCTCGAAGACCCTACTTTTAGATTAAACGACCAACTAGAATGGTACGGAGAAGAAATATCTGATGCTATGGATATTGTATCTCTAGAGCCAGGTATGCAGATAATAAAAGAAAAGCCAGAATATGAAATGTTATTTAAAACATTACTTGGTATTACAAGTCAAGGTATTGGACCTATGGCACAATTCCAGTGGTCTGTAGATTTAACAAAACACTTTATAAAAACAGACAAATTTAGATACGGTAAAAACACAAGTGGAAAAACTGTTTTAAAGGCAAAAAATTTAGAAAACGAATTAAATACTGTAGGTGTATTAGCAGGAGGTGTTGTTGCTACACAAGCAAAAAGAATAGAAACTTTAATAAACGAATTTGGAATCCAAGGTGCTATGGACTGGATGGTAACACCTATAACTGGTTATGGAATAAAAGATTGGAGCGTATCTAATGGTTTTTCAATACCTGGTCATATTAAAAAAAATAAATCAACTTTAGAAAAAACTTACTATGGTGCAAATATGTTTGGTCCAAAGATAGGCAGGTATATCTTAGGTATTTATGGATTTGACTCTGAAGCTGTGTATGATCAGTGGTGGACATCTACTTGGAGACGTTGGTTAGGCAAGATGTTTAGAGTTAATAAAGAAGGTGAGTTTATTTTAGACAAAAAGGGTGAAAAAATAATACGTCAATCGCCTGAAGGTCAAGAAATTATAATAATGGATAAAGTAATAGATAGAGTTGCAAATGCACTATCAAAAGAGTTAAATTATCCTTTTACAAGAATGCAAATACAAGCACTTTTATGGGAGTATGAAAAGGTTTTATGGGAAAACCTAGGACAGAAACCAGAGCTTAGTGTTAATTATAAAAACGCAGCTATGATAAGAGCTGAAAGGTTAGGTTACGCAGATGAATATGCCACATCCCAAAGTCTTAGAGACGCTATTAAAGCTAAGGTCAGAAATTTCTATAGAACCAGCGAAGCTGTCAAAAGCATTGAAGAAGGCGTTAAAACAGGAAGGGTTAGAAACTTACTTAAGAAAAGATACTCCTTCAAAGTAAAAAGTTCTACAGATGTAGAAAACGTAGACCCTCTAGAATCTCCAATATATTACCCACAACTACAAAAGGTATTACCTAGATTAATAGAAGACAATGTAAGTATACCTAAAAACAAATTTATAAAAACCTTAAAAGACTTAGGTGTCTCTAAGCTAGAGATATCTGATCTTGAAATAAAAGATTTTATTAAAGAAAATAAAGGTGATACTATAAATCTTGACGATTTTCAAATACATTTTGATATTTTAGCTAACTTATCTATAGAGTCAACAATTACTGGCGAAACTTATAAAGATTGGTTAAAAAGGATGAAAAAAGATTGGAATCTTGAAGAATCTGATATCCCTGTAAATGTTAGAGAGTCGTTTTCAAAAATATATACTAAGGTTTTTATGATATCCTCAGACAATCTTCTTACAAAATCAAGGGTAACATTTAGTTTACATAGAACAAAAAAAGGTGAAAAGATTGCAATTTTAGATGGTATAGAGTCAGTTGCTAAAGACACACAAACTATGATAGATATGTTAGACGGTGAAGTTATAGCAACAAAAAAAATGCAGGAAAACACTAATAATGTTTCAAAAATTTCAGTAAAAGAATATTTAAGACAGGCTACACAAGCAGGTGCAGATTATGTTTATGTGAAAAACAACTTAGAAAATGCAAACACAAATATTATAAGAGATGAATTGTTTAAATATTTAGGTGACAAGATTGTACCAGAGAAAGAGGTAGAGGTAGATTTTAAACCTAGAAAATTATACCACGGTACATACGCTGAATTTGATAACTTTAATATGGAATATGGAGATATAGGGTTGCATTTTGGAACTACTAGACAAGCACTAGACAGATTATCTAATTTAGATACAGAGGGTCTGATAAAAAAATATCCAAATAGATTAATAAAAGTAGAACTAAATATTAAAAACCCACTACGTATGAAAGATATTGGGGGTTGGAACGAGTTAGAAGACTTTATGGAAACAATAGAAAATTTAGATGGAGTAGATGTAGACGCTTTAGATTTTTTTAACTACGAGGATTACGACCTATCTTTCGATGGGTTTAGAAGGTTTTTAATTGATCAGGGATATGATGGAATTGTATATAGAAACGATTATGAAGGAGTAAGAGAAGATAAAGATGCAACAGCCTCTTTATTAGAATCTGATCCAGAGTTTTACGAAGGAACTACTGTACAGGATGAATCTTCTAAGTCTGACTCTTATATAGCTTTCGATAAAAGTCAAATAACTATTATAGATGAGCTAAGAGACCCACTTATTTTAAAGAACACATACACTCACCCTAAAAAACGATTTAGTATGAAAATAAGCGATGACGCTACACCACCTCCAAAAGAGGTATATGTAGATAAAACAGATAGTGATTTACCTACCTGGAAGAAAGACGCACTAACCATAACTAGGAATAACTTAAATAGTATTAAGAAAACAGGTGGGTTTACAAAAGACTTACTAGAAACTATAGACACTAGATTAAAATTAATAGCACCTAACCTAGAAAGCAAACTTAGAAAGTTTGAAATGGAACTAGGAATACAAACAAACGAAAATCTTTTAAAACTTGCAAACTTTAAAGATAAAGTATTAGACAAGCTGTCAAAAGAAAAAAGATTACAATTAGAGTTAGCACTAGTTAACGCAGATGAAAGTATGGTAATTGACGTAATAAACGATTTACCTGATCAAGTATCAATAAATGCGTTCCAAGCTATAGAAGATTATAGAGAAATGTTAGACGAGTTTCATCAAAGAGCTCTCAACACAGGTTATGATATAGGATTTAGAAATTATTATTTCCCAAGAAGGGTTAAAGATTTAGATGGATTACTTACATTATTAAATAAAAATAATCCAAGGTCTTCTGGCGTTATAACACAAGCTATTGCAGAAAAAGAAAGAAACTTAGGTAGGTCGTTAGATGATGATGAGCGTAGAGGATTCATATCAAATATGATTAGAGGTTTCAATGTGATTGCTGGTAAACCTGGAAACTTAAAAGATAGAAGAATAGAGCATATTGATATGGAGATGTATAAAAACTATTACGAAGATTTTTTAACTGCTAACGAAAAATACATTACAGGTATGGTTAGAACTATAAAAAGACAAGAGTTTTTTGGTAAAGGTGACGATAACGTAGACGATATAGGAGGAGCAGTAGCAAGGTGGATGGGACAAGGGCAGTCTCCTGAAGAAATAGATAAGTCCAGTATGTTCAAACAACCTATAAATAAAGATGATTCTCTTGATATGGAAGAACCTATTATACCACCAAACATAACACCTGATGAACAACAGCAAATTATAGATATATTAAGAGCTCGATTTAATTTTAGAGCAGCACACGGATTTGTTTCACCTATGAAAAATGTTTTATATGCTATGACTATGGGTAAAATAACATCTGCAATGCAACAGTTTGGAGATACTGCTTGGTCTTTTCATAGTGCAGGTTTTACACCTACAATAAAAGCAATATTACAAACACTTGTACGTAAAAACATATTAACTAAAGAAGATTTAGGTATAGAAAGAATTGCAGCTGAATTTAATAGAGTTGATAAGACAGGAAAAGCATTAGACTTTATATTTAAGGCAGTAGGTCTTGATGCTATGGATAGGTTAGGTAAAGAAACTTTAGTACAAGCTGAGTACGATAAAATGCGTAAACAAGCTAAAATAATATCAACAGGTAAATCTAGTTTTGTTTTAGATGAACAAAAGAAAAGAAACTTTTATGTTAAGCTATTACAAACATTTGAGTCTGAGCAAGTAGCTGATCAAGTAATCAAAGATTTATCCGAAGATAAGATGACAGAAGATATTAAGTTTTTAATGTTCTGTAGGTTATGCGATGTGCAACCAGTGACACAATCACAGGTACCTGTTAAATATTTAGACTCACCTAATGGAAGGATTGGTTATCAGCTAAAAACTTTTACACTTAAACAATTTGATAATTATAGAAGAACAGGCACAATAAGAATGTCTAATGGACTATCTTTAATGGACGAAGGTAGAAAACAAAAAGAAGAAGGTGAGAAAACTAATAACAAAACAAAAATAGAAGATGGTAAAAGATTAATAAGAGAGGGTAGAAAAGAATACGCATCTGCATTTGGTAGTTTAGTTAGGCTGTTAGCAATATTCTTTGCTACAGATACAGCTGCAAATGTTGCAAAAGATTACGTTATGGGTAGAGAGGTAGACTTAGAAGATTATGTAGTAGATGGTATATTTAGATTATTTGGATTCTCTAGGTACATAATATACACTGGTAAAAGAGAAGGATACGGACGTGCTTTATTGGAACAATTCATACCGTTTGGTTTATTTATATCACTAGAGGGTAAGGCAGAAAGAGATTTAACTAAATTATATAAAGTTTGGAAAGGTGAAAAAGAGTGGAGTGAAACATACTTTGAAACACCTAACATTGTGCCTGTTGCTGATTGGGTAACTCTTGGATTAAATGCATTCGATAAAATAGCAGGAACAGATACAGCGAAAGAGGTGCCACTAGGTAAAACATACTACTGGTGGTATGGAGGTGGTAAGAAAAAGCAATTAGAAAGAAATATAAAAACTATAGCAGACGCATCTAAAGAAGGACTTAAAACATACGATACTTATGAAAAAGTATTAGACGCAGAAAGGCATTTGAATAGAGATTTAGCTGATCTACAATCAATGCACGTTTTAGATGACGCAGATAGAAAGTCAACTATAAAGTCTTTTTACAATAATATATTAAAGGAATTAAAAGATAGAAAGTCAGGTTTGCAAGGTGAAGATGCTAATGTGTATACAGATGATGAGCTTAATACACTAACCCAAGTTTTACAAAGAATGGTGTCTATAGGTCTTAAAAGTAGAGATAATGCAAGAAAAACTTATAAAGACATATTAAGTAAGTATGTACCATCTCAAAAAGAAAAGGAACAAAAGCGACAGGAAGAAGGTCTCAAATTTAAGGAGTTATATGAGGAGGCTAACTAATGGACATACTCGCAGTGTTGGAGCAGTTTGGACTACCAGTGGCTATGTTGGTGGCTTTTGGTTACTATATATGGCGACAGAACCAGTGGATACAAAACGACCTAACAAAGGACATACATTCTAAATTTAATAGAATACACGATGTTTGTGATAAGGACTTGCGTAATATTATTATAGCACTGATCAATAACGCTAAGAAAAACGAAATACGTTTAGCATCTATTGAACGCAGCCACAAAGCAGTTATAGAAGTTATAGCAAAGTTAAGTGGTAATGGTCTTAAGCATAAACTACAGAATATTCTAAAAAGAGAAGAAACAGAAGACGATTATTAACTAAGGAGAAAATCGAATGGAACTAGTAGACGTACTAAAACAAGCAATCAATAGTAAGTTAGATAAATTGAAAAGCGAAGAAGTTAGACAAGAAATCGTTGATAAATGGAACAAAGATATTAATATTCCTATTATAAACGAAAAAACTGAAGGCAAAATATTATCTGCTTTACTTGATTCTTTTCTAGCTATAGTAGATAAAGTTATAAAAAAATAACTTTTACTTGTAAGAAATCCAAATATTCCCTATTATTAGATGTCGTTAATTTTAATAATAGGGAGACTTGGAAACAAGCTCCTCCAACTAAGGAGGGTTTATGAATAACTCAAAAGAAAACTTAAAACTATGGAATAGCGTTTGTGTCTCAGATGCTAATTTTGTAAAACCTGTAAACTATGGCAAAAGAAAGTTTGACGCTATAGATGCTCAATATCAATTAAGGAATGCTACTAATTTGTTTGGACCTATGGGAATAGGTTGGGGAACAAAAGATTCTAACTACCAGGTAATAGATAATATCGTTATATACACAGCAAAGTTGTGGTATGTATGGGAAGGTAAGGAAGGGGTAACTGAAATAGCCTCTGAGTGTACAGTAAAAAACGATTGTATTAAGTCTGTTACTACTGATGCTTTAACTAAAGGATTGAGTAAACTTGGTTTTAACGCAGATATATTTTTAAATCAATTTGATGGAAATAAATATGAAGGTGCTGATCCCTCTAGCCAAGTCTCCGTAACGACAAGCCTTGAAGAAGGTTGGCACCTTCAACCTATTGGGTTTGGTAAGTATGAACAAGAATCTTGGAAAGATGTATCAAGTAAAGATTCTGGATACATAGCGTGGATTGCTAAAAATAGCGATGAACCTGAGAACATTGAAAAAGCCAATAAATGCCTACAAGCTATCGCTAAGAAAAAAGCAGACGCTATGAAAGCAAAAGGGGGTGCGTAATGTACCCTAAAGCTATAAACGATGTTCAGGTGGGTAGAATATATGAGATAGCAGAGGGCACGTTTGTGCCTTCTGTTACTACTGTTATACAGTGGGGATGCCCAATGCCTATACACTTATTAAATTGGATTATAACTACATCTAAAGGTGACCCTGATAAGTATTGGAATACTATTAATAAAGATGCACAAGTTGGTATAGATGCACACAACTGGGTTGAGTGGTTTGCACAAAAACAAATGGGTGAGAATGTAGGCGATAAATACTACGATGTAGTTTTAAATAACGAACCACTACAAAAAGCACTTACTTGTTTTATGGGTTTTTATATAAAGCACAAACCTAAATTTTTAGAGGTAGAGACACCACTATTCCACAAAGATATTCCTTACGCTGGTAGAATCGATGCAGTAGCAGAGATAGATGGAGAGATTTGGTTGTTAGACTACAAGACATCACGTAGTGTAGATAAGGACATTAAAATGCAAATGCAATTATCAGCTTATGCAGAACTATATGAAAAGATAGGTAAACATAAAATAGATAGAATTGGTGTTGTACATTTAAAAAAGACTTTTGTTCCAGGCAAAGATGGTTTTCCATCAAATAGAAATAAATACTTATACGAGTACAAGCGTGACGATAGTCTTATGAAGAAAGCACTTGATACCTTTAATTTATTTTATGATCAGCTAGACAAAAGTGGTAACCCAAAAATAAAACCTCAACTTATTTCTGACTTTGGAAATTTCTTTGATGCTTTGATTGAGAGTGAGAATGTATAAGGATAAAGTTCAGGGTGTTTTTATACACCATAGTTTTTTTGAGATAGAAGACCTATCCCTGCCACAAAAGTTAATCTACGCTAAGGTATGTGACCTTGATAACGAAAAAGGCTGTTACGCATCGAATATGTACTTTTCTAAGCTATTTAAAATATCTACAAGGCAAGTAAGCACACACATAAATAACTTGGTTTCTAAAGGTTACGTAACATCAAAGTTTGTTTACAAGTCTGGTACAAAAGAAATAGATTACAGGGTATTGAACACTACTTCTACAGGTGTAGATGAGTTACGTAAAAAAGGGTATGGAAGAACTATTCCAATAAGTAAAGATAATACTAATAATAATATTAAAGAAAGAGAGCAAAAGTTCATCCAAGAGGTTAAATCTTTTGAAAAATACAAAGATATTGCTAATGCGTTTATAAGACATTACACAGAACCTAATAAGTCTAACACTAAAATGTTATGGGAATTACAATCAACCTGGAGCACAAGTAGAAGATTAGCAACTTGGTTAGATAGAGATAGTAGGTGGAATAAGAAACCTACAGCTACTACCGAGTATAAGCGAGACAGTACTTCTAAGTTCTTCGTTGCCTATTGCAATACCTGTAACACATCTGATTTTTATGACAAGTTTGAAATAAGGCAAGATAGTAGATGTTGTAATGCAGGGTTAATGCCTGAAAGGAGAGTTGGGTGAAAGAAGAACATTTTAACATAGAATGGATAAGATTACAGGAAATTAAAAAAGAACGCATAGAGGAATGTCTTAAACATCCAGAGTTAATTGGAGACTTAATAGATGATATAGAGATATTTAAAATAGAACAAAGACGCAGGGACTTTCAGTTTAGGAAGGCTACAGAGGACTTGCGTAGATTAGACACACGAGTTAAAACACTCGAAGAAGAAAACCAAAAACTAATAGGGGAGCTAGGCAAACGATAGGAGAACTATGGTATCTAGCTATACAAAGTTACAGCACGATTGTGTGGTAGCTGAAAAACAAGAAAAACCTTTTAAAGAAAAAATAGAAAAGGTTTGGAATGTAGAACTGAGAAAAGATATAAGACAAAAAGTAGGCAGCAGGAATATGTCTTTTATTGATTTTATGGTTATTAAACCAGGAACTGATATAGTTATGGGTTATGTAGAAATTAAGTCTGCGACTAAGAACTATAAGTTTTATCCTGATTATGTTATAGACCATAGCAAGATGGCTAAGATTAGATTAAAATATTTGGAGTCTAATAAGCCTGTATATGTAGCAACAAGATTTAAGGATGTGGATATGGTTTACGAGTTTAACCCTACACACAGCTTTAGAATAGAACACAAAGGTAGAACAATTCAAAAGAGATCAGAGTATGATCAGAAAGAGGTAGAATACATACCTATGGAATTGTTTAGACAACTAGATAAAATAAAATGGAGATAAAAATGCAAAAGAAATACGAGCCAATAGAAATACTTAACTTAAAAAAACCAGAAACTCCAGGCAAGTGGGGAAAGGTAGTAGCAATCTTTGATTTAAAGATTATGGGATTTATGGAAATCAAGGGATGCAAGTACATAGATGGTGAGAAAGGTTTTTTCTTAGCGTTTCCAAGCAATAAAGGTAAGGATGACAAATTCTACAACACTATATGGACAGACGATAGAGATGGTATTGGACTAGCTTTTAGGCAGGATGTTGAGAATGCACTAGCTAACCAAATAGACCTTGATATAACACAAGAGGAAGTGGTGTGGTAGATATACAGCAAACAATAGAAAACAAGCATCTTAAAAGCATAAACTCTGACTTATCTGCTAAACTTAGTACAGTGGCATTAGAGTTGGAAAAATGCAAACAAATAATTAAGATGGTAAAAACTGTTTTAGAAATTAACACAAATAATACTACGCAAAATTTATTACGTGAAATTTCAAAACTAGAGGGAGAAAACAATGTTGAAATTGAGCCTAAAAAAAACCTTTGAGATACCAGAGGATGAATTTGACACCTGGTGCAGGAGTCATAGAATAGGTAGAAAACTAGGTAGGCAGGTACTAAGAGACAATATTGAAGACGCAGCAGCTCAGGCATTGGAGTTTGAGCTGCAACAAACTAAAAAAATGGAGCTATTATATGATAGGTGATATGAAAGTATACGACCCAGCAATGGAACACATATTAAAGTTTGAGGGTGGATATGTAAACGACCCTGATGACCCAGGTGGAGAAACAAATTTTGGTATATCTAAAAAAGCATACCCTGATGTTGATATGAAGAATATGACAGAGCATAGGGCAAAAGAAATTTACTACAACGATTATTGGTTAAAGTTTAAAGTTGATCGGCTACACCCTGAATTGCAAATTATCTTTTTTGATATGTGTGTGAACATAGGTGGTAGTGGTGCAACTAAAATACTACAAAAAACAGCTAACCAAAAACTAAACAAGAAACTTAAAGTAGATGGTAAAATAGGAATCAAAACAATAGGTGGTTCTAAAGTTGTGAACGCTGATCGCTTAACAACAGGTAGAATCAAGTATTACTCAGAGTTAGTCGCTAAAAAAACCAAGTTAGATAAATACTACTATGGTTGGATAAGGAGAACATTACAGGCGTGGCAAAAGACAAAAAATCTAAATCTCCAAAATCACCTTACTTAGGTGGTTTAAAAGAGATAAAAACAGCATCAGATGGTGGCAGGTGGGTAGAGCCAGGTGAACACCCACTAGAGTTTAATATGTCAGATATACCTGCAAAACAATGGGAGCAAATCTTTGGCAAAAAAAGAATCGAAAAACTCAACGAAGAAATCGAAGAAAAAAAGAAAGCCTACAAGAAAGACCCTAGTAAAAAAATTAGACGTAGTCGTAAGTAAATACGTTAGAGAAAGGGATGAGTATTGTGTTGTATGTGGGAGCAGCGAGAGGTTAACAAATGGTCACGTCTTTAGTAGAGTGTCTTATTCACTACGCTGGGATATTAGATCAGATGGAAACTCCCACACTCAGTGCTGGGGATGTAATTACAGGCACGAGTTTGACCCTTACCCATACCTGGATTGGTATATAAATAACTTTGGTAAAGATAAGTTAGACCAATTACACATAGATTGGAAACAAGCAAAAAAATTTAAAGACTTTGATTTAGAAGACTTATACGATGAGATTAATAAAAAATACAAGGAACTATTAGATGAGAAAAACAAAGTTTACCCCACCTAAAAGAGTTTTAAATGCACTAGAGAATACTTTAGATACCCTAATCAAAGATATAGAAATCAGAGCTTACTGGAATGGCTTACGTGATGGTGGGAGCTGTTACTCAGATGCAATCGAACTAACCCAAATAAAATTTATAGTATCAAAATCACAAGTAAAGAAGGCTTTATATGCAAAAGATTAGAGGGCATTTAGATTTATTTAGTGGTATAGGAGGCTTTAGTCTTGGTCTTAAAAATACTGGCATGGAACCAGAGTGGCTAGGCTTTAGCGATATAGATAAATATGCAAACGAATTATTTAAAAGGAGGTTTCCAAATGCAGAACAGCTTGGATCAGTTACAGATGTTTCATACGAGTCCCTTGGTGGAAGACCGATTGACTTACTTACAGGAGGATTTCCTTGTCAGGCTTTTAGCCTTGCTGGAAAAAGAAAAGGATTCTCTGACACACGAGGTACACTTTTTTTTGAAATCGAAAGAATTTTACGAGATTACATTACCCATAAAAAACCCATATCCCGTATATTACTCGAAAATGTTAAAGGTTTACTTAACCACGATGATGGACGAACATTTGCTACAATATATAGAATTTTGTCCGACCTTGATTATACCATTGAGTGCCAACTGGTTAATACTAGGTGGTGGCTACCCCAAAATAGAGAACGAATCTACATCTTTGGTAGATATAATGGAGACCCAAGTGGACGAAAAATATTTCCTGTCAGAAACAGCGATAAGGGGAATCCAAAAATCAAACTTTATAGAGAGGAAACCAGTAGACAAGAACAAGGTGTGCAGGACCTTAAAGGTGGGGGGAGACACTCCTTGTGTGGAGATGGATATAAAATAATAGATAAAAAAGGTAACAAAAAAAACAATCAAACTTATGCCTCTTGTTTATCAGGAGGTGGACATAGTGGTGGTAATCATAGCGATATGGATTTAATTAAAGTAGAAGGGATTGGCTCAACTCAAAAAAATGCAGGGAAAATGGAAAACACTAGTCCTACAACAACATCGTCAGTTGGGAATGTACCTATGGTTAAATCTACTGCATTAAGAACTTTTCCAAGGACGGGTCCAGATGAAGATAAAATTAAAAGACTAGAAAAACGAGATGATAATGTAGCTAATTGTTTACTGGGTGGAGATACAACAGCTAGTATGTTAGATATTGACAATGGGGTAAGTATTAGAAGGTTAACTCCCATAGAATGTGAAAGGCTACAGGGATTCCCTGATAACTGGACAGATGGTCAATCTGATACACAAAGATATAAGCAATGTGGTAATGCTGTTAGTGTTTGTGTAACTCAAGCAATATTTGAAAAAGTATATAAAACTAAGGAGATAATATGATACCAGCACTACAAGAAATATTAGATATAATATGGGGAACGACTAAAGCTAAAGCACAAAGCAAACCACCAAGAGATAGCAAAGGTAGATTTGTAAAGTATAAAAAAAAACCCATCCGTAGCTGAATGGGTTTCTTTTATTAGAGTGCGTTGGGTATTAAGGACGTTGACAAACACCAGGCGTATGCTGGTATCCATCACATAGGGGGCAGGGTTTTTCTAGCTCTGTAGAAATTTCTAAGATACAATCTTTAGTTATGGTGTAGTATTTATTTTCATCGCTATCGTAAACTACAAACCCGTTGTTGTAGACATTGTAAACCTCATACCACACTGGTCCTGAAACAACATCAAACTTTCCAGGAGACCACTCATAGACACGTGGTATACTCACTTGAACATAGTTACCTCTAACAATATTTGCAGGATCGGCATATTTAGGAGTATAGTCTTGCCTAATCTCCCATAAATGCAAATCTTTTTTAGCAGGTATATCACATAACTGTCTAGTATAATCTATAATATCGAACTTTTCCATTTTAATACTCCCTTACTTTAATTAATAGAGGCAAACAAGCTAACCACAAAAATACAAGTGGCTGCCAGTTTAAACCTCTAAAATAATGTGAAACTACAAGTAGCGTAGCAGAACAAAACATTGCGTATCCTATGTATTTGATCAGTTTATTCATCTTATTGGTCTCCTATTATATCGCTTGGTTCATCTAATTCATATATTCTATCTATTATTCTCATCCTGAACTCTGAATCTCCCATCTCGCCATTTTCAAAATCTAAAACTAATTGAGCCAGATCGGATAAACACTCTTTATTAACAGCTTGTTCCCACATATTATTTACCCCCTAGTTTTTGAATAAGTTTTAATAGTTTAATAGCCTCATCTAATTGCTCCTGCATATCTTCAGTATACATACTAATGCAACCTTGTTCCATCATCTCATCTTCAGTTTCACTATCTAACTGAAACAAGCTAGAACCCATACACTCTTGGATATCTAGTAAGCCTTTAATCATATCTGTAGGCTCTTGAGGAATGTTCTCGATAGTCATATATAGCTCATATTCTTCATCACTTTGTAAGTTCTGAGAACGAGTTGGGACAAGTGCATAGATATCAGCTCTTTCAAACCCGTCAAACAAAGGAATAGACTCGTTTATAAAGTGTTCCATATTTTCCTTACCACCATCTATAAATATAGAACGAACCGTTCCTTGAACTTTGTAGTATATCCTATATGAGCCTTCACACTTTTCTTGTACAGCCTCAATACATTTGGTTGTTTTGATTTTATTTTTCATAATTAGTCTCCGTATTTTTTATTTATTTATATTGTCTTTTTAATTTTAATTTTACATCTCCACCAATAGTTATTTGTGAACCCTCTAATATTGCTATTATATCTTCTCTATCTAATGTTTGAAACATATCTACAACCTTATCTACCTCTTTATTAGATAAACCATCTCTATTTATATTTAAATTAATTTCCATTTTTAGTCTCCGTATTTGTTTTATTGTTTCGTAACGACAATAAGATAAACTACAAAGTTATTTTTAAATAACCAAACTTTTATTTGTTTCTATTCTTAAAATAATGTATGGATATAGCATTTATAGTGCTACTTGCAGTCGGCTTTGGATACGCTGCATCGTATTTGTCTGTTAAATTAGGTTCTAGCATTGCTAAAGAATCTATAAAACCTTTTGTGTTCGATGCTAATAGAGCACCAGAGGACTCAGAGATTGATGCAGCTGACAAAGAATCAGAGGTTCCATATGACTGGGGTGCAATGGAAAATTATATGAACGAGCAACCTGCTTGGGAAGAAGAAGATAACAGCGAACCAGATAAGGAAG
>Ga0209232_1000208_pt1 | contig 37275 bp, 27 predicted proteins | sample ETNvirenome_2_60_FD_184066 | JGI IMG/M metagenome (GOLD analysis project Ga0209232, IMG submission 184066) | Marine viral communities from the Pacific Ocean - ETNP_2_60 (SPAdes) (version 2) | ecosystem: Environmental > Aquatic > Marine > Oceanic | place: Pacific Ocean | collected 2013-06-22
CGTATATACATACAACCATCCAATCGAAGTAGAACTAATCAATTAGCAAAATTGCGTGATGGTGTAGAAAAAGGGGAAACAGCGAATATAATATCATTGTTTTATCTAATGAGTAGAACTAGAATAAGGTCAGTTAAACAAATAATTGACACTGAAAGTAATAGCATGATAACTCAAGTTACTGCTAGTGGTATAGCGGAAGAGGCTATAAACGAAAATGTTACTTTTATGGGTAGCGGTTCACCGGATTCTCATGTAGTTAAAGAAATAGACATAGATGCACCGGTAGTATCTGTAACTCTTGGTGGTCCGGGTCAAGGTGCTATTAATACTAAACCAACATACGACCCAAGCCCGTTGATGAGATTACCCGGCTCTACAAGAAGAAATTGTGCTGTTAAAGCAATATCGGTTTGTACATTAGATAACGCTAAAACAATATCAGTTCAACCTCTTAATAATAAATCCGAAGACCTACAATCTTGGGGTACATACGCCTTTCCGAAAAAGGGTAGAATATTTCTTGAAGGTGGAGGAAATGCTGAATATGCTAGTAAAGTAGGTGCAGGATTTGTATTTGATGATACCGATGCTCTTGCACAAAGAAAATATCTTTCTGCAAATGATGAAATATTTTCTACATTTAATGAATGGTGTATAGGAGTTGGATTAGTTAACAATGCATCTAAGAATACATACAGTATAAATAAAGTTTTATTTAATGATGATAATTTTAACTTTGAAAATATGTGTGAAGATGGTAGTACAATAAATGATAGATTATTTCAAGCAATAGATGATGTAACACATGATTATCAATTAAGTACGCAATATGCAAGTACTCGTGCGATGGTAGAAATTCCAATTTTCCCTCAACAATTTTTTGGTGAAAAAAGTAAAGGTATTTTTCCCGGTCCGGATAACAGTATGAAACTTCATTTAGATGCTACTTATACTGCACATACATGGAATCCTTCACCTGTAGGTAGAAGAGTAGATGATTTACCTCCTAATGATAGAATAGTAAAGTCTGCTTATGAAAGTAAAACTTCACCGGTTAAATCTCGTATTACTAAAATTGTAAATAACGGTGATTTCTTAGATTTATATGTAGATAATCACTTTATTTTTACTCCGGGTATTGCGGGTGATATAAATAATTTTAAAGATATAACTATGAATGGAAAAGTATTTCTTGAAGATGGGTCTTGGGCTTATATTAATAATAATCCGTATTTGGATGAGTTTGTAAGAGTTCGTCATTCACCAACATCTATTGGGGATGGAGGTTTACATGGGTTCTGTAGTGATGATTTTATTAATAAATTAACTACAGGGTGTACACTATCTACGAGTAGAAGTCTAAGTGCATTAGAATCTATAAATTCCGATGTTACTACACCGACATCGGATTACGAAGGTCGCTCAATATTTTATCATGACAGCGCAAATGTACAAACTCAAGGAGGTAATCTTGATTACGGATTACGACAATATGTGAGTGCTGTCGAATTTAAAGCAGGGCCACTTTCAAATCCACATGCACCTAGAATAAAATCTAAAAGGGCCACTGCTAGAATTATACAAGCAACACAACTATCATCCAGTCAAGTATATGCTTTACAATTAGACAATGTAGATTCTTTTATAGATACTACATATACGCTAGATAGCAGTGGTAATCCCGAAATAGGAATTGGTGATTTATTAATCATAGGTAAAATTCTTACAACAACACCAATAGAAGTATTATATTTAGGAAGTCAATTTAATAATCAATTTTCATTTAATGCTAATGATAACAATACAGTGTTAGTACAATTCGGTACAGGTGTAACAGTTCCAAGTTTACAAGATATAGAGTTTAGATTAGAAAAAATAGGTAGAAGTCATTTGGCTTTGTCAAATATTGCTCAAGTAACATCTCAAGAATTAACAGTTAGCACATTTCGCCCTGTTGTTAATGATGAAATATATTCATTTGATTCTGCACATTCGGCAGGTAGTACTGATGAAATAACATTTGACAATGGCCCTTATCGTAATCCGGCGGCAAACAGTTTGGGTGTAAACATAAGACCCGGTGATATGATTTACAGGGAAGATTTGAGTAGTGGTGCTATTGCTTATGTAGGAGTAGTAAAACACATGCATTCGGAACATTATAGAGGTGTAACTTCCGGTAGCGGTTCTCTAATAAAACTAACAGCCAACAATGTAAGTGCTATTGGTAATAATGATATTTTAAGAATAGGTATTAACAGTATTATTGCTGATGATAGTGACGCAATACTAAACAACACTTGGAGAAATCCATACGCCGCAGGTGGGCTAAGAAATGGTGACACTGTTTGGATGAACATGACTATGAACAATGCTCATGCTGTAGAAGGTCTATTTTGCAAAAGTCGTGGTGTATTAAATGAAGGGCAAGTCTACAAAGCATTCAATGGTGGAGAAGGACAATTAACAAATAGACCTCGTGATTCTATACCTCTTGAGAATTTTTTAATTGGTGATTCTTGTTTAGAAACTGCTGTTAATTTTGTGCAACATGTAAATAAAACAATTGAGTTAAATTATGAAGCGATGGGATTATCTGCTTCTCAAGCACCTACTGTAGCATATATTGACCCATATTTATCATCCGAAAAACATACTCGTGTTTTACTTTATGATGTAGCCCACGATAGAGAATTTATTTCCTTCCACGATATACAGATGCAAGTACAAACAAGCCCATCTGTTCCTGTTATTGGTCACACAAGAAATTTAGTTGCTGACACAGGTTACTACTCTTTAGATGAAGTGTTAGTAAAAATAAATGGTGGTGCGCCTCATTATCTTACAACCCAAATAGATGTAGCAAACGGTTTCCCATCCGAAAATAAATACTTAAGAAGCACTCAACAATCTAAATTTATAGAAAGTGCTTATGCTCATAATGTTCCTAATACATATTATAATTCTGCAAATATTATTTCATTGGAGAATCCATTAGATGAAATAGGCACTCTTGCTTCTCCAACATCTAGCGTAAACACTTTAACAAATATACAGTTTATGGGTAAAGGACACGGCCATTTTGTACATTCAAATGGGTATCATGGAAGTAGTGTATATCATGTATCTGCTAGTAGTTTACCTCGTATTGAACCTGCTACCTTTTCATCGTTTTATGGAAATAAATTACATAATAAATTAAAAACTAATGTTAGAAATAAAAATATTTCTTCTATAATAAGTATGTTAAAAGAACATAGAACTGAACAAGGATATACCACACATACATTCAAAGATAGTAGTACATTATTTGATACACCGGATGGTACAAGAGTTATTTCAGCATTTTTATGTTTAAAAGGTATTCGTAATGAAAGTTTAAATTTAACTAATCACGAAGAAAGTAGGTTACAACACTTACCTCAATGGAAAAACATGGATTATATCCGTCGTCAAACAATTGATTTTGGTGAGATAGGTGTAAAAATAGGTGGTACTAATATAGAGGCGGCGGCAAGAGAAATAGTCCGTTTAATAAATCAAGGTGCGGCTAAAAAAGGTAGAAGTCACGCTAGACGACCATCTAATAATTATCCCGGTGAAAGTGAAAAATTAGATATTAATCGTATAGGTGTAAGAGAAGATATTACTGATATTAACAAAGACCCTGCAAGCGCACATGTAAATGCTGACTTTGCCGCTACGGGTTCTACTCACGACCCTGCACCGTTTTGGTCAGTAGAACATGCTATGACTTCTCAAGATAGAGGTAGTCACATGGGTTACTTAAGAGCGCATTTAGGTAGAGTTGTAGAAGATAGTAATGGTTCTGTAGGATATACTATTGTAATCCATTCCACTGTACCGGGTGCTAGTGGTCGTAACTTTTGTATTTGGTTAGATAATAGTAAAGGTCAATCACCTTATCAACCTAAATTTTTAGTTGGTCATGGTGGTCGCTTCCGAAACTTTTGGTGCCAGCAAGAAGAAATGATGGGTGAAAATATGCACCCTGCACCTATGCCATTAAACAAAGATGGTAGACCTTTTGCCCCTATTACAACATTAAAAGAACTTATAAAAGAAGATAATAGGTTTAGTAAAATTAGTAATAATAATGACGAAGTAAACGGTATAATAGGTAGCGGTACTTACTCTAATACTATATTTACAGAATCATTTGAGTCGCAAAGTCAAACATCTAGTATAGTAGAAGGATTAAGAGTAGGTACAAGAGCGATTGGGAGAATAAACTTTGGTGGTTTAGTAGCAAGTGGTATTCCGGGTTTTGCACCTGTAGATGGTGATTATGGTGTAGGTAATATAATAGGTGGTCCATCAACAACACACCTTCAATACCCTAATAATATTCTCAGTCAATATAATTCATCTATAGGTGATGCACAGTTATACGGATTTAGATTAACTGACCATAGAGGTAAATCATACGGCGTTAGATATATCTACAAGCAGTTAGGAGAGGAATTTTTAAATGACAATACATTTGTTCCTAATACACTTAGTGAAGAAGTTGGAATTTTTATCAATCATAAAGATATTTCCGAGGGTGGATTTACCATCAAAAGAAATATTACAGGTTCGGGTGATGTGACGGGTCAGTTATCTAATTCGGGTATTACTGGTGTTCATTCTTATAATGGTAATAGATTTAGAGGTGTTTATTCTCCCGATTCAGTAATTAATGCTTCTGTTAAATGGGAAAACACTAATAATACTTTAACAGTTAAATTTTATGTTGGTAGTATTTACAACCCAAATAGTGGTAGTGAACTACAAAATGTGGATGACATATTAGGTTACTTGGGATTCCCGAAATCTAATGGTGTTATACAACTAAATGATACACACATCAATACTACTTTAGGTGCAGGTTTCTTAGGTAAAACTCTTTCATATACTTCAAGAACACAATTAGGTGTAGGTACTAGCAGTTCTTCAACTCATATATTCTATGGAGTTAAAGGTTCTACTGTGTCAGTTAATCATCAAGTCACAAATGCCGGTGGAGAAGTCGGTACTACTGTTAGTACAGGGATTACATCAACTACTGCGGCAGTTACTCACCCATCGGGTAGCGGTAGTTGGGCTTACCTTGCTATTTCATCTCGTATGAATTGGACTACTTTACTTACTGATGAAGTATTAGCGGCGGCTACGGAGGCGGCGATTAATGCAACTAATGTAACTACAGAAGAAGGTATACCGTTTGACTGTAGGCATCTACTTGCGGCAGATGGTCGTACATTAGGTGATTGGGGTATTAGTGCCGATGCAATTAGAATAAGAGCATTCGATATAGACAATAAAAATTTATCCCCTCCCTCAACTATGTTTGAATGTATTTTAGATAAAGATAGAGGGATAGAGGCGGCTCATCAAGAATACGGTTTATACAAAACATTTACACAAACAAGTATTATAAAAAGCACAAGTGCAAGTATACAACCGTTAAGTGATTTAGACTTGACAAGAAATAAATTTTTACCTTGTGGTTATATTCCAAAAACTGTATTACAAATTGTGTCGAAAGGTCGAGGAATTCACGCAAATACCCCAACTCCTATTTTAGTAGATTCATCCAATCATCCAATAGATATTTCTAATTGGTCTAATAACTTAAAAGGTATATCTTACACTAGAAGTCCCGGTGACCATATATTACCTTATGTTAATGAAATCACTGTACCTAATGTGGGTGATGTAAAATGTAAATCATCTGTTTCAACAGTTTCAATATTATTTGGTGGTAATAAATACCCAAGAGGTATAAATTTAGAATCTCGTGGTATAGGTGGTGCTAAAAGACTTGATACTACAGCACCCGGAACAGGTTTTGTTGCCGGAACTATATACGAAGCAACAGGTGGTACAGGACATGGACTTAAACTTCGTTTTCCGTATGTAGATGGTACGGGTAGACCGGTTACCACAAGTGGTGGCTCAACGGTATTAGATTTATCCGGTGGTTCTAATAATCAGTACTTTGAATTATGTATAGTAGATACAGGAGAAGGTTATACTGTTGGGGATACTTTATCTGTTACTCCCGCATCCGGCTCAGCACATAATTTTACAGTGTTACAACTTAGTAATGTAACTGGTTTTCAAGCCAAAGCGACCAATACTTCTGTAGGTGGGATTATAACTGGTATTAGTATTTCTAATAGAGGAACAGGGGCAACTACATATACATCGGGAACTGCTAATGTAACTACTGATTATATTACTTTAAAATCAAGAGAAGAAGATTTCTTAAGACCTTGTGTACTAAAAGTTACTGCGGTATTAAATGAATCAATAGAAGGGTTATGTACATTTAGTTATGGTCAAAATCTACATTCCGTATTAGTTCCTGCATCAATAGACACTAATACAGATTTTACTCGTATATCACCTAAAGGTGAAACAGGTACCTTCTTTGTTGGTAGTCAAATGAGTGGTAAATTTAGAAATGATGGTAATGAGTTACAAGCATTACAAGGTAATACAGCATTTGTGAATAAATTTTCAAATCCTTTATTTATAGATACAAATGTAATATTTGTAAAATCTAATGATTATCAATTTACTGGTCGAAGATTTTATGGTAGTGTAGACTGCGAACCTATAGTGTACTTTAGAGGTGCTAAAGATAGTAAAGACCACAGTGTACCGCTTTATTTTGGTGGTGGATTTAGCGGGGTAACATTAGATATTAACGATGGAACACAAAATGATTATTCATCATTCTATACCCATCCGTATTCTAATGGCCCTACTGGTACAGCAGGTATACAAAACGCAAATGAAATAAGCACATCATTCGCCACTATAGATTGTAACGCATTGTTTGCTTTCTTCCCCGGTGCGGCGTTAGTAAACCAAAATAGAGGTTCTTATACTCCACCGGTGTATAACAAAAATAATATTTTAAGTCCCGATATATATGCAGGTTATCTTAGTAGTGGTGGTCCAAGTTGGATTAGAAGTAAATATACGGCGGGTGTAATAAAACAAAAACCGGTACCTTTAGTATTGCAATTTGCACATCCAACTGCTAGATATGATGATTTTGGAAAGGCTAAAAATGATGCTACAACTAGTTATGCTCACGGTAATGTACAAGTTAAGAATAAAACATCGTATCATATTTATGGTCCCGGTCAAGCAATACCGTTTTCGGAAAGCACACACAATATAGGTAGTGGTTCTTATCCTACTACTACACAAGAGCCTCATCCGGGTACTGTAGTAACAGTAGGTAACACATGGAGTAAAGTACCTTACAATATGAATTTACCTAATACATTAACTAATGATGTAAATGTATTCGCACCACCTACCTCAGCATTTCAAGTTGCTAGACATAAATATCATTTTGCTGTACCTACAGGTCAAGCACTTAACTGGTCACCGCCGGAAGGTATACCTAATATTGGTATGTTAAAACAACGACCTTCACACGGTTATCATCATGGAGAGCATTTTATTCATCCGGTATCGGGTAAAATAACTGCATCAAATTCTGCTGAATATCGTAAAGCACATCCGTTCAAACACTGCGCTATGGCACACTATGGAATTGCTATGTCGGCTGACATGACATGGCACATGGATGGCGGTTATCACCCCGGAGGTCATTGGTTAGATAATCAAGTTGCAGTTAATTTCAAGAATCACACTTCTAATGCTTTTGTAGCAAAATGGGGTAGTACACCTGTACACCCAACTGCATTTAGAGTATCATCAAGGGTACTTAGTGATGAAGTTAGTTTTAGTGGTGTTCAAGCCGTATACAATACAGTAGACGGAACTACAGTAACAACTGAAAGCGATGTAATAATTGTAGATGCTACAAGATGTCAAAATGGAGAAGAGTTAGCGACTATCATCGGTCAAGCAATTAATGAGAATCCGGGTAAAGGCGCACTAAAGGCTCTTGGTGGTACATTTATGCCATCTATGGGTAACGCAAATCGTCAAGATAGATACGGTTGGATTGAGTTAGATTTTGTATCTTATAATCTTAAAAGCGGTGCTACAATACCTAATTCTAGTGGTGAGTATTTTGGTGATGGAACTCATGGCTTCCCTGCTAATGGTTTTAATTATGTTATAGCAACAATAACCGGTAACTCTCAAACTGCGTTGGAACAGATACCTATGTCCGGTTGGATAAGAACTGACAAAGGTGGTAGAGATAAATTTGTTAGTAGTGCGGCAGATATACCTATGTTCGCACCTTATCATACTAGAGAAATAATAAATGTATCGAGTAATACATATCGAGTAGTATTTTGGTTAGCACCAAATAGAATAAGCGGTTTACCGTTATTTGAAGATGGATATACATTTTATGATAAATGTCAAACTCCTACTCAATTATCATTTCCTTCGCCGGGAACTACTGTAACTGTAATAGACCCTAGTGAAGGTGAAGAGGTTGATGTTACATTCCCGCAACCAACAAAAGTATTTGTGTGGAGTAAAGCCGGTGTACATCGTTTCAACAATGAAAATGAAGCAACTCGTGACCACATGACACAGGTACACTTTAGCGGGCTTGTAGATGCAATAGATAGAACAAGACCTGTGGGTGCAGTAGGATGGGCGGGAGAAAGATATTCTTACCTTAATTCATTAAAGGTAGAAACAGATGGTGGAGGAAATAAACTCTACGCCGCAGGTTTAGGTGCTTGGTATGAAAAATTAGGTTTCTCACCATACGGTTCATCTAACTCTTGTATGGGGTTATTTGGGGTAATACCATCACAAGGAATTCAAAATAGCCCCGAAGCAAGTCCAATTATTAACGGAAGAAGTAACTATCTTACTGGTGGTATGGGTAACCCATATACGGGAAGTAATATGTTTGTTCCTACTCATGCATTTAATAATTCATATTACACTAATTACACATTTACCAACACCGTTGGTAGTCCTCATTTCAAGTCGGTGTTGAGTGATGATGGTGACCAAAATGCACAACTTGGTGTATATAGTCGAGCATTCTTAGTAGTAAGTCATGAAAGTGAATTACCTTTAGTGGCAAAGTATGACAGGGATGGTATAACTGGTTTAGGAGATTGGTTGAATGTAGTGTCTGCAACTAAAGCGGGAACTGCCGCCGCTACTGCAATTACTTACGCAGGTACAACACGATGGGATGAAAGATTCCATGGGGCTAATCGTTTCATAGCACCTGCTACAGCCGGTCCTAAAGTAGAAGCACTTATCACACCTAATCTACAAATACCAACAAGTGCTAATGCTGATGGTGATATTACGGCATTAGGGGTGCATGAATCATACCCGTTATTAGGAAAAACAGAATCAATAGATTTAGTCGCAAATTTAACAGGTGTTGCATCGGGTGCGAATACAGAAGTTACAACATCGGGTGGTGTTACCACTGCCGGTCTTGCTGTGGGTATGTATTTATCACATGCTAACCTTCCAATAAATACACAAATAGTATCCATCGAAAGTACTACGAAATTTCTAATTAATACCACTCCATCTACTACTGGTTCTGCAACTGTCAAATTAATAGCATTTGGTAATGATGATGTATCTAATGCTACACCTTGTTTACATCCAACAGGAGATATATCAAATGATTTAAGAATAAGTCCTGCTACTAAATTATTAAACAATAGTTCCATACACCTTAATAGACAAGGTTTCCAAACTGAATTAAATACTAAATTCGGTCAAATGGTAGACCGAACAGAATTACAAGCAGACTATGGAACTACACATGATAATGCACATATTGGTAACACAAACGCATTCAATGTAGGTAGAAAATCTGTATCAAGAAACTTTACAGTTGAAAATGTAGTTTGGAAGCGTATGGATGGTGGTAACTTAAGCCTACCAAGTAGCAACGCTAAGGGGTTAGGTGCGATTCCGTTAATTACTCGTGTTAAAAATAACGCACCACTTACAATGGGTGAGAAAATATTTGGTAATAATAGATTTAGTTTTGAAACCACAAATAGTTCTATGTTCCCTATTATTCAAGCACAAGAATTAATGCATCCTCAACATGCTACAAAATCACCTAACGAAATTAAAAATGCTTTAAATATTCCAAATGAAGAAATACAATTTAAATCTATATCGGTAGAAGATGATACAGGACAAGTACATACTATAGAAGGTGGTTCACCGTTTGGAACTATAATTAGAGGATTTAGAAAAGTATCCGATAGAGCATCGGAAGGTTTAGCACCGGCTGTAGAATCCGATGAAGAAAAGTATGTTGGTGTAGAACCTAACTTAGAAATTCAACTACCCGACCCTAATACTATACCCGGTAATATACTTGTTAGGTCGGGCTTTGACAGTATACAAGCCTACCAACATGAAACAATAGGTAGCGGCGGTATGATGAGGCCGTCACATAATAATCATAATGGTGCAGGGCAAATATTTGATGAAGACTTTGACAAATTAAACGGAGAAGCGGGTGCAGTAACTATTGATTCACCAAGATTAGGACCAACATACGAGGATTACGGTTGGGAACATATAAGTCAAAAACTAGATGGTGACATAAAATTCCCCGATAGTACTAAAAAAGGATGGACTGAAACTACTGGTAACAATCCACTAAACACATCATATAAACAACATGACCGTACATTATTCTTCCATGTTACTAAAAAATCTTTAGGGTTTACTGAAAAATATCCTGTAGGATATTCTCATGCAAATGGTGTGGAAACTCAAGAAATATCAATAACTGCTAGTAGCCCCGACGGTTTTCTAACACTTGATAATATGCCTAGTGGTACAATTTTTGATATACCAATGATGTCATTAAGTGGTATAATTGCAAATTTGAATGATGTGGATAGTGGTTCTGCATACTATAGAATTAAAAATACAGATACAGGACAAGAGGGTTTGATAACTGGTAGAGCGATGCAGTTAAGGGGTGGAGGAAGTGTTAGATTAAGTAGTCCGGTTTTAACAAAAAAAGCCGCTAAAATACTTTATAAAAACGATAACATTGAAGATATTGACTTTTCTAGTTTACCAAATGCAACATATTCTAATCTTAAAATATACCCATCATTCCCTGTACCCGCAGGTAATACTAGATTTTACGCCGCTAGAAGAATGCGTGACCATGCAGAAGTAAGTGGTAATAGCCCCGATGCTAAACATCAAATTCTTAGACAAGGTGGAATATCTTTTAGCGAAGTTTATGCATTAATATCGCAAGGAGAAGAGGTTGAAAATGTAGCGTATTATAGATTTGAAGGTGGTGGTGATTCCTCTCTAATAGATTATTTTGAAGGTATGAATTTAACACCTATGGCTGTACCAAGAATGGGACACCACTTTGTAAATGCTACTATGGCTGTTATGCCGGGTCATTGGGCGCATCCTGCATATCAAAATCTATATCACAAACATAGAGCATGTAGGTCGGCTACTTTAGGAGTTAAAGAAAAATTATTGTATGAAGTAGGTGGTAGTATAGATGCAGACACCCTCGCTGTATACGACCCGATGTTAGTATTTGGTGGTATAACCGCTACACCAAGTGGACCAAGTGATATACATGGCGGTGCATTTACATTAATGTTTGAAACAAAAATAAAACATGATGGTTATGGTATATTAGCAAGCGAAGGTGAAGCGGGTAGTATCAATAAACAAGGTGGTCATACTATAGTATTGAGGGCGGGGCTTAGAAATACATTCAACAAACATTTCCCCGACCCAAGTAAAGTAGGCGCATATCAAATTATTATACAACCTAATGTATTTTCTAGTCAACTTGTCGGCTTCCATGAAAACGGTCCAAATAACAATTTACCCGATAGTAGTGTAATTAATTTAACAAGTCAGCAAACTGCATTAGTTGTTGGAATTAGAGAGTTAGACACTAATACTGGTGGTATGGGGTTAGTTCTTGCTCATGCTACTATGGCAGATGTAAGAGGTTGTGAGGTCATGATTAACGAAGTTATATTAGACCACGACCCCGACCATGGTGGGCAATTTACTAACATACCTAACTTAATGACTTACAATCCGTTTGGTGTTCAAGGTACAGAAGCACCGGCTTTTACTCGCCAATCATTACCATATCATCCACAAATGTTTGTACAATCCACGCCGGGTATGACTACTAACATACCGTGGTGGTCTATTGTACATCCGGAAAAACCAACAACAACTACCGGTAGTAAAAGCGCAAAAGGATTTAGATTCTTAAGTCATCATAGATTAGATAACTATTATTTATTCATAAGAGCAAACGCCGGAAGTATAGGGGCGCAACTTACACTTGCGGGTTATCCGAGTACTTACCCTAATATGTATGACGAAGTGTTACGAAGTGTAAGTTTAAACCCTAATTGTGAATTCATCAGTGAAAGTGGTAATGTCCTTACAGTTGATGATGCAAGTGATTTCCCGATAGAGCCAATGTATGGTGAGATGATTTACTACATAGATGCAAACGGTGTAAGGCGAACCTCTAATTGGTCTACCCGTAGTGGCTTTGCCACTTCACCATCAAATACTATGAATAGACCTAAATTTATCAATCTATCAAGTCCACCTGCGGGATTCGTAAGTAATCTTACTGCGGGAACTATACTGCGTCTAACTAAACAAAACGATATAAGTAGAAATGCTAGTGAAATATTTACTGATTCCGAAAGAAGTATTATGACAAGAACACTTCCACAGACATTACAGGGTAGTAGAGATACTAACAGTTTACATTTACCCGATTCATTTATTTGCTCTTGGTCACCTTATTTGGGTATTAGTTTAACAGATTATAATTATGAAAAATCAACACCTAACCACATGCCTACTACATTTGAAACTATACATTATCATGATAGTACATACTATGCAAGTTTAGGTCCATTTGCGTTAGATATACAAACTCCAAAAATTATTGCTTCCTTAGCCACTAATAGGTTAGTAATATCTCATAGCGTTTCAAGTAAAACTATTACAACCAACTCCGGTACTAGCCTTAGTGCCGGTGACAGAATATCAGTAGATGGTAGAATATATACAGTAGATGGGGATACAGGCACAGTTATCACTGTATTTGAAACTCCACCAAATGACATTACAGTTAATTCAGCCGTTATGACCGGTGGTATAGGAGATAGTATGAATGGTGTTACAGGTAAAGATAATGCAGGTAATTTGTATCGTAGACAAGGTGGTACTAGTGGTTTTGATAATCCAAGCATGTCAATTCAATTGTACAACTATTGGCCTTGTGGGAGTAGAGGTGGACCAATAGTAAGTAGACTAGACGGATTTGGTTATGTATCTACGGGTTGGATGAAACCTACTTCCTATGATATAGGTGATGCCGGAAGTATATGGCATGACGATGGTGCAGGTAGCACTTATGATGTGAATGCGGGTGTTGATGAGAGAGAGTATGAAAACCGATTAGGTGGTTGGGCAAGTTATACAAGCGGTGACATGCCAAATACAAGACCAAGACCGTTTGGTTACCGATTTGGTTTAAGACAACCGTATAACAAACCTCGATGGGCTTGGTATGGTATGAGAGCATATATAGAACAAGAATTAGACCCCGGTAACATATTTATCGGTAGTGTAGACTATAAACACGGTCCTTTAGTAGAGGCTAGACATCGTAGTGATACTTGGGCGTATGCAGGTGGTAAAGGTTCGCCTTCGGGTGGCAACGATAGTTTTGATACAACTTATGTAGGTATATTAGAAAGACAAACAAATTTCGCCGGTATGGAAAATATTTTAGGAGGTAATAGATTCAACAAGTACGGTAAAGTTACAAGGTATTCCGATGGTATGCGTATGACAAGACCATTTGGATGTCCTGTGAGAACTCTAAGAAATAACTCCTCCAATTTATCCGATAATACAGAAACTAATTTATTGTATAAACCTCACATAAGAAGAGAATGGTTAGGTGATGATTTTGGACATGGTATACTTGATGTAGCACTTGCGTCACAATATTATCTTATAGATTGGTGGGGCAACACTCGTGGTGAAGATGTAAGAAGAATGCCAGTTCGTGGATTTGGAATCAGTCCGGCTTGGTCATCAAAAGAAGCAAATATTGAAAATTTACGCAGTAATAAATTTATCAACGGAAGTAGTGCTAATCCGTACAATCCATTTTATGCGGGACATACATTTTATAATTTTAAGAAAATAATACCTGCGAGTCATGGTGGTTTGGGTACCAAAGTAGAGTATCGGTTAGATGTTACCGCTACTACAACCGATTTATGTAATGCCCCTTATGATGTAATACCTTCTCAAGTAGGTAGTTATAATGCAATAAATTCTAATATCAAAAATGAAATAGTTGATTTCTATTTCCCGGAACGAGCAACAAGAGTTGGTGATGAAGGTAACGGAAGAGGTATAAGACCACCTACATCTTTTATGCAAGCCTTTTTCCGACCTTTAGATGTTTTAGATGAATTACCTAAACAAGTTCCTATGGGTACAGTACCTACTTCAAAGGGTGCGGTACTTTCGCATAATACTGCTGAGCCGAATATTGGTAATGGTTACATAAGACCCAAAAATACATTGTTGGGTACAGATGAAGTACCAAGAGGTATAAGTGCTAGATTAAAAATAGATGACTATGGATTACTAAAACCGGATGCAACTTTAAGTCATAGGCAATTAAGTCAAAAACCTAATACTGTATATTTGAATACTCCATATACAGATGTAGTTAGTAGAAGTAGCCCAAAGATAGGTTTAGATGTAGAGAACTTTGAAGGTATAGATAACAACGCTATGATTATAACTACTGAGGCGCATAGTTTACATACCAATTATCAAGTTGGACAAAGAGGTATATTACGGAATAATTACTTTCAATTAGAACATATAAACAATATATATTCTAGTTACAAACATGGTGATTTTTACTGGTATTTCAATAACGCTTCTATGTTTAAGAATCTTGGTGGTACTAATATATTAGAATTGAAAAACTATTCTGCACCTGTATCATTAGGTGATTGGGGTTCATTACCAACAAATGGTTTGGTTTTATGGTTAAGAGCCGATGATTTAGACTTAGAAGATGGGGATAGTGTAGATACTTGGCACGACCAAAGCGGCGACGGTAGAAATTTTACACAATCTACTGCCTCAAAGAAACCAACATTTGTAGCCTCCGATGCAACATTCAATAGTAAACCATGTTTAAGTTTTGATGGTGGCGACCAACTATCCCTTGCTTTTGATGCTAATTTAAACTCTAATGAGTTTACAATATTCATGGTTATGTCTGTGACTAATGATAATGATAATTTACAGTTAGGATATGAAAGTTATAGTAGTACTCCTGTCACAAGGTCCGGTTTTAGTATGTTTGGAGATATGACAGGTAGTGATAATCAATGGGAGTTTTGGGCAGGGGCAGATACAAGTTGGAGTGCGGCTAAATCAGCAGTAGGTAGTATCACTCTTAATCAACCGGATTTACTTACTATGTTTGTAGACGGCGGAAATGGTGCAGGTGGAACTGTGACCGCACAAACACTAAGAGTAGATGGTACAGTAGTGCAAACTTTAACACCCGCTTTTTACAAATCAACAAGTGATGCTCAAAACATAGGTACACTAAATACATCTTCTACACCATTGATAGGTAAGATTGCCGAGATTATACAATTTGATAGGCATCTTTTTGACAATGAAATTTCACAATGGGAAAGTTATCTTTCTATAAAATACGGAATTACTATTCCTAACCAATATAAATCTCCGAATCCTTACTTTACAGGAACATACAATGCGGATGCAAATAAAACAGAAAAAGAAATATCACTGATGTTAAGACCTATTAGAAAAATAAATAGTTTAAGTGTACAATTTTTTAGTGCGATGTATTTAAGTGCCAGTAGTCCACAGTATATATCGACTTATAGTCTAATGAGTATTCATCAACTTACCGTAGGTGGTAAGTACGGTATATTTGCTTATGATATGCCTAATGCTAGAGCATCCACAGGATTTTATCTAAGAGCAACTAACCCCGATACTAACCCACCTTATGTACCTATTTACAATAATACTGTAGCACACACTCCATTGATATTAAAAGGAAACAATCCTACTTTATCGGACATAGATGCAAATGGTATTACATATACAGATACAGTAAGAAGAATACCCTCGATGAATAATACTGTAGGAAGAGTAGTAATTAGTGAAAATACATTACAGCATTACAGGGCTGATGCTAGTAGAAAGAAAACTATCAATGAAGATGGTACTAAAACTACAAGAAAAGATTTTACCGTACAACCAAGATTTAGTCAATCGCTTCATCCTAAAGGACATAAGGGTGATGTGTCGTTTAATGATGGTGACCATACGGGTGACGGGAGTTGATTAAATGGGTGAATTGATGAGGAATTATATGGATGGGAGAACTGAAACATTTTCTAATATTATGAAACATGTTCGTAAACCGGTATTTGTAGATAACGCTGTTCATTTTACTAAAATAAATAAAAGTGAAAGTAATAATGTATTATACAAAGCCGATAAATATTATCAAGAAATTCAAGTCATGCCCGATACTACATTTAAAATCGTAGAAGGACAATCGTTTGTTGAACTATTATACAAAGGCGGAGATGGACATTCTTCAACAGCAATTCCGTTCTTTAACGCTGAAATTATTTCATCAACTAATTTACCTTCTTTACTGTATAACGCTAACGCACAAAGTGAAAGACTTCTTCCTTCTACCGTAGATGGTAATAAAATCAATTTGTCTAATATGAAAGGTAAATCACTTTCCGATATAGGATTCAATAGTAACGAAGTTAGATTAGGTCAACCTATTGATGTTGGATTTAGAACTACTGATTTAGCAATCAAATTAGGTGAATTAATTACAAACAGTAGCCTTACGAGTTTTAACATATCTAAAACAAATAGTAAGAAAAGTGATGATAGAAAGCACTCTAATAGATTTGTAGCAAAAGATTTCAATAAAATTAATATTATGTCAGCGTTAAGATTCCTTGGTAGGCATGATACAAGAATGGTTATGTTAGATAGATTCGGAAATATGATTTATGTACCTATAAGTTTTAGCGAATCAAATATTTATGTAGACCCTAATATGAAAACTGGTTCTCATTCTAGTGACAAAGTAGCAAACATACCTAACAGAATTACTATTCAAGGTAAACCCCTTGCTTTGAATGATTCTGTAATTGTAACATTAGATGATACTGATAGACAAAGCGGGGTAAACGGTGAAGTAATAGAAGGTCAACCAATTTTTGATGCAACTGTAAACACTACTATAGCCGCTAGAAGAGTTGGTAGGCAAATACTTCGTGCTAATTCATTAGAAAGCGGCTCAATAACAAGTCAAGGCCATATTAATTTAAATGATTTAAGACCCGGTATGGCAATTGATTATGGTGGTACTCAACACATAGTTACTGAGGTGGTGCATCATCCTTTGAGTAGGAGTGCTGATTTAGTTCTTTTGACAATTGATACCGGACTAGAGGGGGTATTACAAGGGATAAATGAAGGAATTAGTATGGAGAGTAATGAAACTAATCCTAATTCTTTTATTCAAAATTTAAAAGAAAATATTACCATGTTCGGAAGAATACAAATAAAAACTGTTGTAAGGGTTAGTCAAAGATTAGTATCTACAACTGCATTCCTTATAGGTGGTGTTAAAGGTAATAACACAAGAGGCCAAATAGGGAAGAGTGGCTTACCTATTGGTATGAACAAAACACAAGAAGTAGAAGGTGATTATAATGCCCGTATCAACTAGAATAAAATCTACATTACTAAATACATTACAATCGTCAATTAATACATTGGTATTAGGATTTGATGGTACACCTGCTACTAATGATGATGGGGGTGTAGGAAGACCTGCAATTACTTTAACACCTATAGTTACTATAGTAGATGATACTACTTTACTAGTAGAAGCAAGTTTACCAATAGCAAATTCTTTTACAGATACAATAAAAGAAGTAGTCTTACTAAGTAAAGATGCAAATGGTGTGTTTTCTTGTATAGCAAGATATAATACAAGACCAATAATAAAAACAACACAAAACGAAGTTAAAATAGAAATAAGTTTAGAGGTGATATAATGACAGGAAATCCATTATCGGGGCATACAAATCATAACATGACGCTTAGCGGAACAGCGCAACCGGTGGATGGTTTAGCAGATGGTGACCATATTACTTCACCGACTCTAACTAATCTACTTGAAGGGGTACATAACAACGGTATCATATTAGAAGAAGATACGGCTAAAGGGGCAAGTAATAGACTACAACCGGAGAATTTACCCGGTATCTGTGAGAGAACTGGTAATAATACATTCACTGTAACAGGTGGTCACGCTGTATTAGATGGTTTAGTTTATTCATTTGCCGGTGGTGTGGGTAGTAGTGCTACATACACTATTACTCAAGCAAACACAGAAGGTAGTAATACAGCACTAACTACTGGTCAAGAAGCATTAGTTACTGTGTATCTATGTGCCAATTCCGGTACCAATCATGTAAAGATGGAGATGGGGACAGCAAGTACGGTAAGTACTAACTTATACCCTGTAACACCTCATGCCTTTTTGAATACCCCATCCGGTTCTACTAATGACCACAGTGTAGTTTTATGTGTTTTAAGAGTGATATACAATGGTAGTGGTGGAGATTTAAATGTTAACATAACTGAGGTAAATGATAAAAGAATATTTGTTAGACCTTCACCAATTTATTTTACACCTGTTGTAATAGGTGCAGTTGGTGCTACTGATGCAATAGACACACATACAGAATTAGACGCTTTCCATACTGGAATAGGTGCAGGTAATTTCACATCAACTAGATTAGGTGGGTTATGGATGGGGTATGGCGCACAAATAGGAAGCACTACAGCAGGTGACTTTAATAAAAATGTACTTTATTTTAGTGCAACAGATGCCGCAAGATACACTCGTTCTGTATTTGATAGGGTATTAACTACTGCTCAAACATCTTTAACAATTAATGCTAGTAGTGCTAATATACTCATTTTAGCCACAAGAAGTGGAACATGTGCTGTATCAACTTCGGGTGCATTCCCTGCGGGTTATGTAGTAGAGATAAAGAATCAAGATACAGGTGACACCGCTACATTCGCAGGTGCTACTATAGCCGCAAGTGGATACGGTAGATTCGTGTGTACTGTAGGCGGTAATAGCCCAACATTCGTAAGACTAATATGATTACTTCATAGCGGAGTCTTGCCAAAAGTGACCACACTTACGACATTGTAGTAGAGTGATTCTCTTCCTATCATCATCAAGATAACGAGCCGATAATCTTCGTGCGATGTGCCTGTGGCTACAGGCTCTACACTTGACCTTAAGCCTATCAAGTAGACGACCCATGCTTACTCCAACGGCCTTCTTGCTACTATGTCATCTATTCTTAGAATAGAGTTAGTGACTTCACTTGCACTTAGAACTGCTTGACGGACAAGTTCAGTAGGCTCAAAGACACCCTTTGATGATAAGTCTACTACACCACCTTCTTCTACATCCGGCCCATAATCAGTATTACCACGCAGTATCTCATGTCGCATAGCGAGTATGGTATCTAGTGGGTCATGTCCGGCATTCTCCGATATAGTAGCAGGGATTACCTCAAGAGCATCAGCGAAGGCTTCTATTGCCATCTGCGCTCTACCCCCTATTTGAGCCGCATGTTGTCGCAAATGTGCCGCCATACGAGCATAGGCTATGCCACCGCCCACGACAAAGTTGTTATTCTTTAACACTAAAGATACTACACCAAGCGCATCATCGAATCCTCTTTCTACTTCATCAAGTGTATGACTTGTTGCACCACGAAGAACTAATGACGCTTCACTATGTTTGTTATCACTAGATACAAACAGATACCAAACATCATTATGTTTCTGCCTTGATACACTTGCTTTACTTGCCGACTCTACTTCTTCGGGTGTTTGACACACTACACTATCAGTAACCTTTGATAGTGCCTTTAGAGTAGATTCCGGTGTATGTCTAACTACCATAATATTATTCTTCTTAAGATAAGCACATACATGGTCATTGACCTTATCACGAACAAATACCACACCACCGTTAGGTAATACATCTACTATGTTCTTCGCAAGAGAAATAAGATTTGTTTTACCGGATGCCTTGTAAGTTTGATATGACTTAGCATCAAGTTGTACCTGTACATTGTCATCACTCTTTTCATTTTCAAGTCCTGTGTTGATTAATAGTACATCTGTATAATCATCTTCTCCATCTAACACATAGTCCTTATTGACAATAACACCTTCATACAGATATGAGTCCTCTAATGAACCTCCGGGGAATGATACTACCTTTACGCTTTCAGCATCACCGGCAGTTTCTACTGCTGATACACATAGTTCAGCCACCGTATCTATTGCATTCTCCAATGTCTTACCTGTGATAGCGGTCTTTGCTACTGAAACTAATACATCTCTTTTCTTGCTTGATTGAGAAATTTCAGTCTTAAGATAATTTACGGCCATTTGAGTTGCTTCATGATAACCACGACATATTACATTCGGGTGTAATCCACGCTCAAACAATGCCTCACTGTTAGCCAATAATTGACCGGCTAATATGACTGTGCTTGTAGTACCATCATAACACAAACTCTCTTGCGTCTTTGCCACTTCTACAATCATCTTACCACCGGGATGAGATACATCAAGTTCACGCAAGATGGTTGCCCCATCGTTAGTTACAATGACATTACCACCACCGTCTAACATTAATTTATCCATACCCATAGGGCCGAGTGTAGATTTTACCGTTTCCGATACAATCTTTGCCGCCCTTATATTGTGTATTTGTGCTTTACTTTTACCGTTATCTATTTCTGCCATTACCAATCAACCTCTATTTTATTTATTTCGCCTGTTTCTAAGTTTCTCGAATTTACATAACCTTCGCTTTTTCCAAAATTATACAAATCAAATGTAAGTTGTGCGTCACTCAAACAATATTTTGCAACCTCATCATAACGCCCTGCTCTCCATGCAATAGGTGCATCTTCACTGTTCATTAACTTGTTGTCCTCTAAAGTGGTCTTTATCAATATTCCTAAAGAAGTATCTACTTTACCAACAGACACCGCCGCCCTTTGTACAAGATGTTTAGTATCAATAATACTTTCACTCTTACCTAACAAGTCACCGGCTGTCCAACAATCTAATGCATCTCTAAGTACAGGTAAGTCAAATCCTTTTATGTTATGACCTATGATTTTACCACCTTTCTCTACATGGTCTGCTAAATCTTCTCCAAGTGTACGGGGATGTAATGCTTTAACTGCGGCATCTACATCTAAACTTTTGTTACAGTATATTGTACCATCTTGACCATCCCATGTGGCTACCACAGTTGGGTCAAACGATGCTGTTTTATCCCAACCACCTATCTCCCAAGAGAAATTACTTGTTTCAATATCTAATGCTAAAATGTCACTCATGTTTATTCGCACCCTTTAATCGGAAATAAACTCTTTTACCACTTACCTTTTTATTCATTATACCTAGAATGTTATCTTTAAAGTGACGCTCTACGGTAGGTTTAGACACGCCTGTAAGATTCATGTATAATTGAGCCATAGATTGTTTTCTTTTCCAACCATCTCCATGACCTTCGATTTCGTATCCAGTACAATCATTGTACACCTTGATTATATCTTCTTGAATCTTACCTTCCTTACCTTTGTTACCACCAATTTCGACTGAATCTTCTAACCAAGATATTAAATTTTTAAATAAGTCTAAAAGTATATCAAATGCCATGTCTACATGCTGTGCTGTAATAACCCATTTCTTATCTAGTACAGCCATGTGAAGTGATATGATTGCTAAATAATTTTCAATGGCAGGTGTAAAAGATGCTACGATTTCGGACATACTTGCTGACATGTTTCTCAACAAATCAAATACTTCATCACTTGCTTGATACAACGCAGTTTCATAATCATCATCGGCACTAAACATATCCCACATGTACTGTTGGGCTATCTCTTCTTGTTCCTCACGACTCATTTCACTCCACTGTGTAAAAGTAATTTCAGCAAAGTCAAGTAGTCTATCTCTTACTCTTTTTTCAGTGTTTTTGAAATAATCATATAGGTCATCCTTAGTTAAATCTGTTTCAATTGGCTTTTTCCAAAAGGTTGCAAGTCTTGTATTACTTACTTCTTGACGCATATCCATATCCCAATGTGACCAATAAAGTAATACACGCTGAAATATACCTTTAGTAAGTACATATTCCTTTACACCCTTCGGAGGGTATGTGGTAATCCAAAGTGATACCATAGATTCACACTTAATTATATCACCCTTCATGGGTTTAGTCAATATATTACCACCGCTTCCTACAGCATTACAAGCAGTTTGTAAGTAGAGTACAGTTTCTTGAGAGTGTTTACCGGGATTTAGAATGATAGAACCTTCATCTACATTTAATCCTTTTTTACCCGATAAAAGACCATCTACCTTTTCAGTTTCACCTGTAGGTTTGTTGTTCTCATCAAGCACAGGTTTGTTAGAACCTATCAGCCCTGCATCTGTACCTGTAGAATATAATTCATAATCTAGTTCAGCCTCCTTCATTACATCTCCAATAAAATTCCATGCTACTGATTTACCTGTTCTTGAAGGTTGAATCCAAAATACATGTACTCTTGGGTCAAGGTGTGTATCCCCTGTAGGTATTCTCACATAGGGGAGTAATGATTGTCCTTGTATGAAAAAGAATGATAGCAAACCCGGTATCTCATTCTTCATAGAAGTTTGAGAAAAATGATGTAGATACGCTTCTAGTGTGTTGAATTTTTTAACCGCTTGATAATTTTTATAGTTCATTCTATCACCCTACATTTCTTTATTAGTTTATATATCATTTACTTCGCCTTACCTTCCTTTCCTGTCGAACTTCTTCTTCACTTGTTAATACTTTAATAATTAAATTTCTTCTCACTTCGCCAAGTCCTTTTATTTGTTTGAGTGAATCGGGGAAGCACATCTCTTCTATGCTACCGCATTTCTCAAGTAATCTTTCTGCTAACTCACGCCCTACACCCGGTATAGTCATTACTACATCCAATCGCAAGTCGTTACTACCCACTCTACGAATAGTATGCGCCCCATGTCTACTAGCGGGTTTGTGAAGTTTATCATGTAACTTTACTACAAACTGTGCCGCTTCACTTATTGTATTAGTATAGAATACTTGACAATCAAAATCAGCCATAATTCTAGCCATAAAACCAGTGAATGTTTCTTGTAGTTGTGATATAGGAATATTAGCATTAAATTGTTCTCGTATAAATTGAGCATGCTTTTTTAATTCACCATGAACTACTATGAAGAATCTTTCATAATTAGCATCCATATTATCTAATTGTCTTTGAAGATGACCACTAAACATTGATTGGTAGAAGTCTGTTACACTTTTAGCCTCTACTAATGCACCACCGAGTTTGTAGTCACCTACGACTAACGGTTGTCTTATCACTGTCATACCTGCGCTTTTAGCCCGTCTTTCAACGGCCTCACAAAACATACCTCTTTCATTACTGTCTATTATTAAATCAATTTTCGCCATTACTTTCACCTTGTTTTTTATGCATTGTACAATAATCTGTATCAATTGCTACTTGTCTACATCTTTTCTTTGTTGACTTAGTAATTGCTTTACAGAAATATTCTTCCGGTAACTTTTCTTTATCGTCATAACATGATTTACAAACCATAGTTTTACCCGAAAAATTATTCCTCGATAATCCCTTTCCACATACTCTACATTTATGAGCATGTATTGTGTGTTTCTTTTCAAAATATTTATCAAATATATTACTCATTTTTATTCACTCCAATCCCCACTTCCATCATAGAATTTGCATTTACCAATACAAAATCCTTCATCATAAAGCGTAGTGCATGTAGCGTGGGGGTAACCCGCCATGACTATACTCGCAACTTGATGTTCCGTAACTTCGCTTTTGTAATCAACCCAATTCTGCCCTGCACAAAATTTAGATATAATTTTTACATGCTTCTTCTTTTCCTCATTAGATATTTTCCAAGCGGGAAAGAACATGCGAAACCTGTCTGCTAGGTATGACGCTAAGTGGAATCTAGCACGATGAGTAGGATTACCACCGCCTAATGCGGCTTGGGATAAACAAGGAAGTATTACTATGTCATCTAAGTACACTGTTGGTATTTCAATAGGCTTGACATCATTCATAGTCATTAATCTACTTTGTATTACTTTAAGTTCTAATTTATTTTGTCCTAGCGGTTTGTAACCGGATTGACTCTCTTGTGCCATGTCCATGTAATAATCAAAATCACCATTGAGAACATCATTACTATCGAGTGGTATTGACCAACATTCTCTTCTTGCATTGTATGAGTTAGGTATACGAATCATACCACTTGTATCAAATGCTACAGTAGGGTCGTTACATCGTAACACACCTATCTTCTTTTCCCATGAGTTGATAAGAACTCTACCGGAGTGTTTTACTCTTGATAACTCATTACCGTTCTTAGGACTGATAGTTTCACTGAGTGGTATCCATACATGAAAACCACCACCGCTAAACCAAATGAAATGTAGTATATCATCTTCTAGTAGCAACTTATGTAACTTCTTTACTTCTTCATGTGGTTTTTCAAACTCAACATCTTCACCACCACTTTTAAAATCTTTACAATCAAAGTCCATAACAAAATGATGTATCAAAGGAGTGTTATAATCTACCCTGTGATGCTTTGGTGCTTTAGTTTCAGTATAACCATAAGCCGTAAAGTACACATTACCGCTACCATTTTTACCTCGCCAATACTTTTCTAAATCATCAGCATTATGAACTATTCTACGCCAACCTCTAGCACCATTACTTGGTAATTCTAGGACTTCACGAGGGAAGTCTATTGGCACAAATGCGATAATATCACCTCATTGAGTTAATCTTCTTATCTACTTCTTCTTTTAATTCTTTATATGTTTTAACAATATTCTCAGTATTGAATAAAGTAGGATGAATGTCAAAGATAATCTCTATAGGGTGTTTTACTACCACGGATTCATCTATATCCATTCCAAATTCATCAAGGGTTGTTTGGCGCATAGTCCTCACTTGCCAAGATATATTTCTTAGCCCTCTCGATAGGTTTACTTTAACACTTAGATTAAGTTCCCCTACACAATCATTCAATACTGCTTCCATCAATAATATATTTGCATTCATTTTCATACCTCTATTTTGTCTAATACTTCATCCGTTAGTGACCAAAACTCACAATGCTCTTGATAACCACACCAATTACATTTTAAGTTCTGTTGTTCTAATGGAATACCTTCTTTTAATCTACCCAAGAAAGGAGTTGGTGGAAACTCCATATCTATGTGGGCTTTCAATAATTTAACTAAATCTTTTTCTGTTGCACCAACTTTTCTAACATCTTCATAATAGATAGTCGGTCCGACACCACCGTTAATACCACCACCGGGGAATTCCCATCCCCAATGTGTAATAGGAAGAAATTCTTGATGAGGGCTATGGTCTAACATCATTTTGTAAAACGCCATTTCCTTCCTCATCGAAGTAACTTTATACTTATTGTACTTACCAGTTTTTAATTCCATAAGGGCAAAACCGCCCTCACCAGTAGCGAAAAGAGAATCTATAAATCCGTTCATGTGAATTGGAATTTGCTCACCTTCTACTGTTACAAAGCGAGTAGACTGTATGTTGGCTTCTATCCCAACGGGTCGCCAATACCTACCATCAGTGTTTTTCAATCGTAAGAATTGCCAACGCAACCATTGTTCTATTTGTTCATCTTCACCGAACTCATAAGGTGATGGAGGGGCAGGAACGACACTGAAAAACAATTTCATCGCTTCCCTTTCCTGTCCTTCATGAATTAAATTTAACACTGAATCTTCTTGTTCTCTAGTGAAGTTGGCCCAAAACCATTCCATCATATCGTGAACATTGAGTCCTCTTATGTGATGGTCTACTGTTTCTCCACGCAATCCCTTGAACTTCTCAAGGTAGTATTGTTGTGGACACCAACCGAATGTACCAATGCTTGACTTAGTTACTCTTAGAATAGAGCCATCTTGTAGACTTGGATTCCATGCGTATGTGCTACGCTTGTAAGATTCAGCCTCAAGTTCATTACCTGTTTCTTCTAGGTAATCTTCTATCTTAGGGCGAGGACTATCATCACCATTGGGGTTGTATCTCATACATATCTACCTTGCCATTCTTTCAATCTCTTTTCTTTACAAGATTTACAAAGCCACTGTTTGCACTTTGCTTTAGCATATCCGTTGTACTTGAAACATATAGTACCACGAGGATAACCACTACACCTTCCATTCATTCATTCAACTCCCTTAGTAAATCAACAATCTCTTTTCTATTAGCGTACTTTTTGTAATCTTGAATAAGACGCTCTACATACACTGCCGCATCCATCAACTCTTCCTGTAAATGTGTAAGCCATTCTACAATGTTTAAGTCTGTTCTTTCCATAGTCACACCATACTTGGCTTTACCTACTTCGGCTCTTGCTTGTATCTTCTTACACACTTCATCTTCATGTTTACTCATCTTATCACCTCAATCAATTAAATCTAAAAATTGTTCAGCCTCAACCTTCGCTTCCTTTGCACATCTTTTACAGTTAATTTTACCTTCAAATTCGGGTCTACATCTTAATGGGGTTTTGCACTTCATATTATCACCAGTATTTCTTAGGTATCCGCCTCTCGGTTAATCTATTTAAATCCCAATCAAGGGTTTCATACACAAGTTTCAATTTTTTAGTAATTGACTTGTCTACGATAGTACTCCAATCTATCTCATAACCTCTAAGTTGAGATACATCATCATAGGCTATTACATTACATGGTGGTTGCCCTTCCGGTACACCATCTATGAATACCCACTTGATACCTTCACCCTTACCATAATTAGTATTAAGGTGAGTATTAGAATACATAGCCGCCTTAGCGGTCATAGGTGTGTGACTTGGATGGTAGTCGTCTAAATGCTTAGACAATCGCCCATAAGCACTTACATCTTCAATAGAAACATCTCCATTGTATACTGATTTTACTAAAGGTCTTACTATATCCCATACATCATTTTCATCTTTACCTGTAGCAATAATATTGAATGCTAATCCAAGAACTTTTCTACATATAGGTGAAGAACTTGATGCTTTGATTGAGAAGCCTGTCACCTTTAACTGACCCGCCTCTTCTTTAGGCCATACTTTAACTCCGAAGTTTCTATTCTTTACAGAAGCAGTAAGCCAATAGTCGAAGTAAGCCTCAAGTTCAACATCAAGATGCTTCAAGTTCATTTCAGTTTGCGCTATATCAGTTAGATAGTTAGCAATCTCTTCTGCTTTATCGAATGGGACTTTGATGTATGCTGAATCAGTATGACCTGCTAAGGGTATGTAACCTCTTTCTGCACTCTTCTCAGTAAGCATAGTAATAGATTCTCTACCTAAGTAAGTAATACACTGAGCAATAGGGTAACTACTCCATTGACCTGCTATTACTTTACTTCCTGTCATACCATAAATTGCATTGACGGCAACTTTCACCGCCATTTGTAGCATGTTGTAACCTAGTTTAGTATCAGCATCATCAGCCTCACGCATGAGGGATTTGTACTTCTTTCGTAGGTCTAGCATATCCTTTACTACAGAAGGTAACAATCCCATTTCATCCTGTTTCCAGTGGAAAGTACCCCCTGTACCGGGGATTGGGTTGCCCGTTTTGTCATCATACTTAGGTGGAACTTTAATTGTTAAAATATTCTCGCCCGGTGAATCTACCAATGTTGTATAACAAAGATTAGCGGAGAGTATGATATTAGGATATAGTGAAGCAAAGTCTACCAATGCCACTCCTTCGTGTCTACCCGCTACAGGAGGCATAACCCATGCGGCTTGTAGTTCGGGTCTTTGTTCCTTGTAAGATGATGGGGCTTTCAAATCTGTACGCCTACCCATCAGTCCTCTAAAGTATCGAGTTACTTTGTGAGTACTACCGAATGATACTCCGGCTAATTGTTGCATGGCTATGTGATATGAAATACAATTAAGTTTCTCATCACAATCACGAAGTAGTGTAGTATCTACTAAACAGTAATCTACGAAGTCATCATAGTATTCTTTCCAACCATTGAAAACATCCATACCTTCAATGTCATTTGTGAGTTTACCACCGAAACCAAGTTCAGTAGCGAACCAATCTAACTTACGGGATTGAGCCTGTCCTCTACCGGACTTCTGCCATATCCCTTCAAAACCACTACCGTCTGTCCATTGTGCCGCAGTATCGAATATCAGTCTACCCTTGATAGGTTGTGCCGTAGTTCTGTATGCACCGGTCTTTTTGTTTGGTGCAATCAATCTATTGACAGGCGACAGTCTTTCTCTTAACGCACCCAACTGATGGTAAAGATGAGGTAAGTCAGCCCAAGCGATAGCGTGTGCTACTAACATATCGGGATTACATTCATCAAGATAGTCAAGGAAACCCTCATGCATCTTGTGCATGTTAGGATAAGTCCTAAGTTCATATCCTTCGTACCTATCAATCCATTCAGTCTTAGTAATAGTATCACGAATAGATTCTTCACTCCATGCAAACACAACAGGGTGTTCACTAAAGTTATCCGATACAGCCATAACTGTAGTATATGGGTCAGTATCATCTGCATTCCATTCAAGGTCAAAGTACCATATACGAGGTTTAAACTCCGGTAACTTATCGGGATAATTAGTAAGTAGGATTTGGTCTAAGTAATTAACATCAGCCTCGTAAGTCCACTTAGGGCATTTGTCTTTTATCTCCCAAAGTGTGTTAGGGTGTTGTACTGTTACTTTTACAAGGTCTTTACCATCAATACTTTTAGCCTTAATATTATTATGAATCTTAGCATGGTGACCCTTCAATCTATTCATCACCCATTTAGGTGCATCTTCTGCTACCCAACAATGGGGTACAACATAGTCATCATCCCCTTCCATGATGTACCTTTCATGTAGTACACCATCAGCCCCACGAGTACGCTCATAGATTACAGGCGGCTCATAAGGGTCGTCGGTAAACCAATCAATAATCATCAGTCATCACTCTCATCTACAATCATAAGTAAAGTATTAGTCTGCTCAAATATAACACAGGTGCTTTTACCAATATGTATACGAGCATCTTCATCATCAAGGAATTGTAAACACATAGGTAACTTCTCACTGAAATAAGATTCTACTGTAGCCGCAGGACCATCACTATCCCACACAGGAAGTGTAGTAAATAAACGACCACTCACAGCCTTACCTGCTACTATACCCATCTCATTTTCACCACAATGTATGCGTAGTTTGAATTGTGTATCTTTCGATACCAAACCTCTCATACCGGCAAGAGAAATCAAATCCTTAGTAGCAACAGAAGCGTGTGTGTTAAGTGAAGCGTGACCGAAACTAGACCATCCTGCTTCTTGTGATTCCTTGATTAGTTTTCTAATCACTACAGTCTTTGATGCTGACTCTATATCATCTGTGCTTGGTAGTTGTAGTTTGTTACCACCGCCTTCAAGATACAACGGTTTGGTTTCTTGAGTTTGCCTCAATGTAATTTCATCTTGGTTGCTTGACTTTAAGAATAAAAGTACTTTCTCTAAATCAGCGATATGTAATACTCCTTCTTCATTAACATCGGTTACGAACTGCTTTCTCAAATAATACCATGCGTATGCTACCTCTACAGTAAGACGACCACCGGCACAGTTTATTCTCAAGTCCGGTATTCCTTTACCAAATGATGTAAGGAAAGTCATGAACTCTTTTCTTTTAACTGTTATTTTTGTCATCCAAATCCCTCCAATAATATGTAATGCGTGTAGTTTTATTTCTCATTTCGGGTAATGCTAAAGGGTGTCTTTCTCTACGAACTTCACTTGAATAATTTCTGTGCATGTAATCTTTCAATTCACCTTTCGTTGGTATGTATCTATTAGCACTGTGAGTCTTACTTTCATACAACTCATCGAGTATTTGGAAAGCATTACGAACTTTACCATCACTCATGATAATGTCTATGTGTTTTTTAGCAGTGTTGCTCATTGACTTAATGTGTGCCATAGAATCACCTCTTCAGTGGGAAAGTGTGGGAAGAACAAACGAAAAAAACTTCCTCGTGGTTGAATGAAACACCTTTACACTTATTACTCACTAAACCCACCTCAAAAGAGTATCATAGAGTACCGTCGTAGAGGTCGGGTAGACCGTACCACTTCGGTTCTTCTCCTGTAGTAGTTACCATGACTGTCTTAGTTTGATTAACAAGGGATGGATTAGTTTTACACTTAGTATATGTAGCGGTGTATGTAGTAGATACTAATTCATCCTCATCGTTATACTCATTAGTAGCATCCATACGAATCAGTGTAGGTAAGTAGTTGTTAGTCTTTTTCTCCCACTCCGGTTGCCATACAACAGGCGCATCGTCTTTGTAAGAGAAGTTAGTTGAACGCATGTGAGTTTCCCAATAGACACGAACACCGAGTCTAACTAAATCACGACTTAATTTTGTTAGTTGGTGAAACCGAGTATTACGGATAGCCCAATCGGACTGTCGCTCTACACGCTTTGCTTCACCTGCACCACGATTGTCTGCCGCATCAATACCATCCTTAGCCAATCCTAAGTCAATGATACGCATGTTGTTGGTACATATCTCAAGCCATGAATCAAGTCCACTTACAAGTACGCCCCATACCGGAACGCCCTTTTCTACTTCGCTGATGATGTATTTCATGATGTCCATAACACGCTGATGTGTACCGGGATAATCGTATGCTGTCCTGTCTTTACTACCCATCTTCCATGGATTCCATGAAACAACATTAGGGTTGTCGTAGATAGCGGAGTTTAACATACCTACACCGTTATCAAAATCTACTGCATGTAACACTGAATTATCTATTTTAGTTTCATCTTTATCAAATGCATCAAGTACAATCGCTGACTTACCTGTACCATCGAAACCAAAGATACCTGCAAAACTATGAGTCTTAATTATGTGACTCATGGATTCTTGCTCGGCTCTTAATGATGCATACGGGTCGTTGTTGGGCTTCTGCACCCCAACCTCATCTACGACCTTTTCAATCTCTTGCTGTAATTTTACTGTCTGTCCAAACCCTGCCATATTTATTCCTCCAAATATTTCCAAAGGGTTGCATCATATTGAATAACTTCTTTGCCACTCGGACTTTTAATTTCTCTATGAGTGAGTTTTTCAATAGTAATATACCACTCTTCGTCATCTATAATTACTTTTCTCACTTCATTCAAACTGTCCAACTCCTGTGTTCCCACCGCTTGCTCTCCTTCGACATCTACGAGGGTGACCGTAGATACCCATGACTGTAATCTTAGGACTTAGCAAACCATCACGGTCTTTCATACCTAAACGACCAAAGATAAACACTGTAGAGTTTTCAGCATAGTCAAACGCTTGCTCTCCCCAATGTGCTTGGAATGGATTAGACATGATACCAACTGCACCGGGTATCCAACAGTCTACATCACCGTTCATGCTACTGAGTGACATGAAGTAGTTGAAGCCCTCCGGGTCATACTCACTATCTCTAGGTTCAGTGTTCATACTGTTGATTGTACCCTTTGTTATGATGAGTGGCCCGTATGTAACGCTTCTTCCACCGATAGTTGTTTTCTCTTTCTTATTTTCAAAGACATCTTCAATGTCATCAAGTCTTACATACATATCGTGAAACTCTTCGTTAGTCCAGTAGTTTGCCGGTTGAAGTAATGGTCTTACTTCTTCCGGTACGAACTCATCCGTGTAATTTATTTCAAAGTTAGAGTATGTACCCAAGACTGTTTTGAAGAAATCCTTAGCATCTTCTCTTGGTGGTATAACCGGTATCTTACACGGTCTACCAATGTCTATGTGCATAGCATTGTTATCATCAGTTAAGTCTACCTTCCATACTTCTATGTTACTGTTCTTTACGAAGTCACCTTCTTCACCACCCAAGAAGTAGGCATATCTACCCATTCTTGTTGGTGGTGACGGCATACCTTTACGGGTAAGTAAACATACATACTCGCTACCAACTTTGATACCATGTTGTGGTTCATTGTCTGCTGACTCATCAAGTGGTTGTAGTCCGTCTTTGTTACGCACTGACCATAGGCCACCGTCTTTTTCGTATACTCCTAATCTACCTGTGCCAATTGCTTCGGCAGGACTATCTTTGAATAATTTTACATTAGCATTTACAATATTTGTAAGCCTGTCTTTTGTTCTATCAGCCACACCTATGAAACAACCTACCCATGTAGATGTTCCCGATGTACTTGCTGTTTGTTTTCTTGTTTGTACAAACACTTGTTCTGCCCAATCAATAAGAATGTCTTCATCCTCTTGTTTCCAGTCTTCTACACCGTATTCATTTTTGATGTAATCAATATACATTTGCTTTATTTCTTCGATATTCTTACCGGTTCTTTCAGCGTATGCAACCATTCTTTGGGCGACAGGTACAGGGAATCCGCCCTGCGATGTCGTATCATCACCATTCTTTTCTTCGTCTATATATTCATCTTCTTCTTTCCAACTCATTTCATTTCACCTATTTGTTTCTTTAGTCTTGCCACCAACACATCCACGAAAGCATTGTCAGTTCCCGGCCACTCATGTACTTTCTCCATCATGTCGCCCCAAACGGACATGATAGCGAATACAGTGTCGGGGTCTTTCTCAAAGTACCCTCTAATGTATTGGTGAAATTTATTCATAAAATAAACACGGCTAACTGCGGTTTCCATGTTCTCGTTAAGTTTCTCTCTAAGAGAATTGTAATCATCATGTAACTTGAAATCATCCCACCATGCCTCGGTGGTTTTGATAAAAGATAACTCTTGATTTTTTGGTCTACTCTCAAGAAAGTTTACAGCCGCCCTCAAGTCACCATTGAAATGCTCTACTACATCTTCATAGGCATGTTCCCATTCAACAGGTGCGCCACATGATTCTGTCGCTCTTAGAAGATGTCTAGCACCTTCCTTTGGAGTGACAGGAGTAAACTGATATATCTTACATCTGCTTTTTATAGCAGGTTTGATTTTTTCGGGATAGTTTGCTGTCAAGATAAACAAGACCTTGTAAGCATATTTCTCCATGATGCCTCTAAGAGCATCTTGACTTTGGTGGGTGAGTCCATCAGCCTCATCTAAGACTACTATCTTTCGTACCGCATTGATACCACTAAGCCGACAGAATTGTTTAATCTCCTGTCGGACATGCCCAATACCCCTATCGTCACTTGCATTAGTCCACAGAACATTCATATCGTTGTTCCATTGTCCTAACATAGTGTGTGTTATCGCATTAGCCGCACTAGATTTACCTGTACCCGGAGGACCAAGTATAAGTATGGCTGATGGGTACTCACCCGTTTTTTCCCATTCTTGGAAATCTTTGACAAAGATATTGTTGCCTACTATCTCTACCGGTTTAGTAGGTCGCAGTAATTCGTTCCAATTCATCTTCATCAACCTTCATTTCTTAATTGGTTTATATATCATTTTCTAAATCATCCCATTTTTTGACCCAATCATAGAATACATTAGTGGGTGTAGATGGGTTTGCTCTAGGTATAGGATTATCAATTACCCACAACATACGGTTGTAACCCTTCTTATCGTGTAGTAGTTCAGCGTATGGTTCTATCACACTCAACCATTTGAGTATGTCTGCATGACTTTTAGTACGATATTTAATTGTTAAATTATTTTCGTCACACCATAGTTTCACAATTGCCTTTGTATTGTTATCTTGAATGTCTAACTGTATGTACTTATCAACTCTAAACCCGAAGCCGAAATGTACCTTTGATACTGATACTGAAAAGCGTATCTTAGAAAGTAAAATACCTAACCCGATGTTCTTTAATGTGTCACTCATTATCTACACCTACCATGGATATGTAAGTAGTGTACTCATCAATCTCATTGATGGATGCGTCATCTAGTGTAGTAATATAACGCCACCCCCACCCATCTTCTGCTCGCCATGAGTACGCCACTTCGATAACTACAAACGGAATATCATGATTAGTGTGTGAATTCTGTACAGGAACTTTGTTTCTTTTCAACGCACTCTCTAACTCAAACGGTAGATTCTCTACCATCATCTTGTCTACATCAATAATATCTATACCATCTTTAACACCTAAAATAAATTCATACCCTGTAGATTTTATGTGTCTTACAGATAAGGCTTGAACAACTAAAGCATTAGTACCTTTAGTGTATAAATGATAATCATTATCATTAAGGATTAAGAAACCGCCCTTTGGATAATTATAAAGAATCTTGTTGGCCTCATGCCATGAAATATTCATAGGCTCTTTGTATTTTGAAAATGGAACATCTTGTTCTGTTGAGTGTAATCTTGTCGTACCTAATACATCCACCCAACACCAACAACTATCAATCCCCTGCACTTGTGGTGTGTACTCTCGATTTATCTCACCGTTTCTATTTCTTGCTACACCATTCTCTAAGAACATCAGCGTACCACAATCATTGACAAACCAATACTTGTCGGGTATCTCAATACCATTCCATGCTTGTAGTCGTTTGAATTCTGTAGCAGGTCGCTCTACCTCTTGCTTATCTCTCAATCCGAATATAACATCTAACATTTCAAATGTACCAATTAAGTCATCATTAATTTTAGAATTAATTTTAGCCCACTTTCTCATTCGGTATCTTAGTGAACGCCAACGCTCACTCAAAGCCCACCGCCAAACAAACTCGGCCTCGGTAATATCCATCGAATGACAAAACGGTATTATCCATTCTTCATCACTTGTCACTGATTGAATTATACTTTTAATTTCTTTTAGTTTTAATTTACTTGTTTTGCTATCGGAAGATTCCATAATCAATACTTCTGCTAATGAAGCACCGTTGGCTACTGCATCCAACTGTTCTACGAATACTCCACATTCTTTTGCTAAATTTATTTTCAGTCTTGTTTTTGTTATTGGTAGTTTTCTTTCTTCATCTAAAAACTCCCAAAGTTCGTATGCTTCTTCTTTAGTGATGTCCTTAGTATCTAACTTAGGCATTTTTGAAATTAATACTATCGCTCTACCAAGTAACATTAATCCACCCCGATTCCTACAAAGAGTACATCGGGTGTACCTATCAAGGCTTCACTCTCAATCCACCCTGTACCAAGTTCATCATTACTATACTTAGCACCATTATTATCTTTAGATATTAAATTAAATTTGAAAGTATTTGGTTTTTTGCTATCGGACAAAATTAACTTACACCCTGTACGATGCGCTTTACGATACAAAACCGCACCCAACTTCTCAAGTAATTTAGCGATTACTCTATCGAAGCCGTAGTATAGTGGTTCTTCCTTTAACGCACCATCATTGAATATCCATACTCTATTAGGATGATACCAATTAAGATGATATATCCTTGTCGTCATGCCTCTCATCTTCCTCTATTTTATCATCAATATCTTGTAACAGTTCATTGAGAATAGGAAGCATAGACCTCACTTGTTCCGGCGTTAATCTTATTCCTTCTTTAGTATGGGTATACCCATCCTCTTCTCTTCTAAGCACACGCAAGTCTATCCAATAACGACCTGCCCACTTTACCCAAGCAAGACGAATCTTTCCCTTACCGGATGACCACTTTTTTACTTTAGAATCATCTTCCCAATAATTTCTTTCAAAACTACTCATCTTCTTCACTCTTAGTTATAGCCCTCTTGATAGCGTAGATACCCCACATCCACGGAGGTACTTTCTTACCTTCGTGAATACTTCCAAGAACTTCTCCATTGAGTACACCTGCATCCTGCATGTCTTTCATCTGCCCTCTAGTAAGTGCCATGTATTGATGACTATCATCAACACGCCAACGCATATAATACTCATCACCTGCGAGCAAGTGGTAATCATCGGGATTCATTTTAATTTCTTCATCACATTGAGTACACTTAATGTTACAACTCCAAATCTCTATCTCAGTGCTATCTCCACCAGTGAGTTCTGCATCTATAGTTTCTACGAATACATCTTCTCTTTCATCAAGTTCACAGTTAGCAAGAGGGTACTCGCAAGATGGACATAGCCATCCTCTCGCTTGCTCTTGCTTCATTTCAAACTCTTGTTGCATTCTTGCCATAGGGTCAAGTGGTGGAGTAATCTTCTGTACCCCATCACCTTCAAGCATGTCATACCCGCATGCTGTAATTATTTCTCTATACCTTTCATGGTGTACTTCACATTCGGGATGATTGTACATAAACATAAGTGCGAAAGTATTCTCCGCCGTCTTTCTATATTGTACTCCACTACCCTCCGGTGACCATACCCCGTCTACGGGTATTGCCCCCAAATGTTCTTTTCCCCAAGTTATCATTTCAGTTGTCGGTTGCCAATTCATTGTCCTCACCTTTGACCTCACACAGTCCGAACATACCACAACACACTCCTTTGTAAAGATACTGCCCGTTACTTAACAGATACATTTTATTTTTACTGTTATTTTTATTACAAGTTGGGCAGTTAATCCCATTATCCCAAATGGATATTTCCATTACTACTGTGTGGTATTCTCCGTCTAACATTATTTCATATTCTCTCATATCATCATCTACATCTGTAGTGATTATTTCTGTTTCTTCTTCCATTACAATCTACCTCTCGCTATCCAATATCTATCGGCAATCAAACCATCAATTTCCGATTTACATTCATAACACATATCCTCATATTCTCCTTCCCGACCCTTACAGCCGGGGCATTCATCATCACTCATGGTATCACTTCCCAATGAAGTAAAAATAATTCTTCACTCCAATTACTTGTTTCTCCATTCTCTTTTTCTAATACATAAACAGATTTACCATGTACTTGATTTACTTGCTTTACTTCTTTTATTTCATTAGTATGTTTATTCTTACATTTAATTCCTATCATCTTTTATCGCCCTCTCATATCTATCTAACAACATAGAAGCCAACTCATCTTGACCTAAATGTTTTATGATTGTTATTGC
>Ga0209232_1000209_pt1 | contig 37236 bp, 49 predicted proteins | sample ETNvirenome_2_60_FD_184066 | JGI IMG/M metagenome (GOLD analysis project Ga0209232, IMG submission 184066) | Marine viral communities from the Pacific Ocean - ETNP_2_60 (SPAdes) (version 2) | ecosystem: Environmental > Aquatic > Marine > Oceanic | place: Pacific Ocean | collected 2013-06-22
GTTTCTAATCTTTTCTTAGCCTCTGTAAGAGCCAGTATTTCTTTCAAGGCTTCTTCTGGTAGGGCTTGTAGGTTCATGCTCTAGGTGATTCTCTTTTTTGACCCGGGCCTTTATATCCCTCTGGGATGTTTAACCTTGTGTATGGTGACAAGCTTCTACCTGCCCTCATTCTGGATGCTCTTTCGTTCTTCTTACAGGTTGGACCATCAGGACCTTGCACCAGAGTATATGAATCATCAGGACACTGAAAAGTATCGTTTCCGTTTTCATCTTTAACAATGTCAGGAGCAACGAATGGTAGATCTAAGTCTAACTCTACTGTAGTACCCGTGTCAGTGTCAGTGTCTATATCTGTTTCAGGCACGTCATCTACTTCAACTTCAACCGCTTCATCCTCATCGTCAGGAGACTCCGGTGGATCAATAGAACTAGCAACTTTTGAAGCCGTCTTGTCAATTTCAACTGTAGTGCTGCCATCAGTTTCAACTGTAGTCTGTCCTGTAGCAGGGATATTTGTCGTTCCTTCTACGTTCTCCGCTGGAGAAAGATTAACCGTAGAGGTTCCTTTTTGAGCCTCGATTTGCGCTCTACCCTCTTCGGTAAACGGTGATGGCGGTTTTGTATCTACAACTACCTCTTCTTCAGTCTGACTTAAATTAACCTTGGACGGGCTAGTGTTTAGGGCAGCAATTCCTTTTCTACCTTCTTCGGTAAACGGCGACAACTTAGGTGTTGTGTCTTTTGTTTCTGCAACTTCCGGTGTAGGAGTAGTGGCTGTTATCGCTGCTATTTCATCAGCAAGTGTTGTGTCACCGGGTGCTGTAGAATCATTTGCAGAAACAACTATCTCTGGTGATTCAACGCGAGACAATACGCTCTCCGGGCCTTCAGCTAACAACTCTCTTACTTTAGCTGATACGAACATAGGAGATAAAGCGTCCTCTGGTGCTAGAAGGCCAGCGTCTACAAGGGTTTTTGCCTCCTTCTTTGTAATTAATTGTGCAGAGCCAGCAAGTTCTTTTGCTCTAGCTTTTTGTAGAATGTCAACAACTTCTGAAGTTACTTCAGGTTCTGCAAAAGGATTAGTAATCCCAGCCCCATCTGTAACGCTAGTGAAAGGACCAGTACCACCTAGTTCTTTCTCTGTGTCTATCGCCGCTTTCAAGCTTTCATTTATTTCATTGAACGCTGTGCTATCTTCAACCGGAGGAATCATAGCCTGTTCAATACCTGAAGGTGGTTTTTGAAGAGCCGCTTCTATCGCTGCCTTTTGTAGCCCTAAATCTACACGAGTCTCACCGTCCTTGGTAACAAGAGGATTGCTAAATGCTTCTTCCGTAATCCTAGCCACAACATCAGGGTTAAGCTTGGCATTCATTTCTTCTACAAGCTCTGAACTAATTCCACCTGTGTTTACAACGGAGTCTTCAGCCAACGCTCGAAGCATCTTCGCATCTTTGTCCATGCGGTTTGTAATCGCACGGTCAGCCGCCGTTTCCATCTCATTCAACGTTAAACCAAGATCCTGAAGGTCCGTTACGTCAATCGCGCCTTGGTCCTCGAGTTGTTGATCCATAAGCATTTCCGCAACGGTAACTCTGTCCGGCGCAATCTCAGGACGCATTTGCGTAGTATCAACACCAGCCGCTTTCTCATACTCTGTCTGTATTCCAGCCGGATCTGTAGCCGTCTGTCCTGCTGTCGCGCTGGTAGGAACAAAAGCCTTAGTATCCGTTGTATCGTCGTCTTTAGTTGATACTTTTTTCCTAGGACTAACTAACGACACTACAGAAGGACCCGTAGCAGTAAGACCACCAACCAGTGATTCACTAGCTAATTCGCTTGGATCTACTTTCTTTTCAATATCTGTAGCCCCAAGTAACGCTTTGTTCGTTAGCGCCGTTTCAAACGGCCCTTCTTCTACACCCTCAATAAATGGAGTTGCAACAGCACCCGTTCTACCAGACTTCAATAAACCCGGAGTTAAAGCAGAAACCCCAGCCGCCAAGAAGTTAAGTGGAATCAATCCTCTAGACGCATCGTTCTGTAACTGACCAACAATCCTAGCGTCTTTATCCGCTTGAGAAAGACCCGCAGTATTTTCACTGGCATTTAATGCCGTTAAATATTGTTGATACTGTGGCGTATTTTGCAACACGCCAGACTCCAACGCTTCATCTATTTCAGCATTGATTGTTCTTTGACCTTCGCCACCCGCTAATGTCCCACCCAAAACCCCGCCAGCCACCGGGTTTACAAAAGAAGTTCCAAGGGTAGCAAGGAAAGCAGGGGATGTTAAAATCGTTTGAGCACCAGCCGCCATTGGATCAACCTTTATTCCTGAAAGGTTAAGCTTGTTTGGATCCTCGCCCAAAGGTCTAGCAAAAGCCGGATCAACCTGATCCAAACCATATCCAAACTTGTTAGGTATTGTAACAGCAGGTGACTGAACTAATTCTCTTGTTTCTGGGGACAGCTTCTCAATGTTCTCTCGCATTTCTGCAAATTCTTTGTCCGCAATGTTTTGTAATACATTCTCTACAACCGTTGTAGCATTGGGTAATCGCATAGCAGCAGGACCCGTTTCTTGAGATGCAAGGTCCCCGGTCCGATATAAATACTGCTCATCGGTCATTCGATCCAAACCGCTCATGTCCCCTAAACCCGCAGCACGATACTTGTACATAGGATCTTGAACAAACTCAGCGCCAGAACCGGGAACGTTTAAATCCCTCGCAGCCTCTAATATCCCACTAACAACTTGCTCCCCACCTTGAGCCGCTAAACCCGGAAGAAGATCAGTAGTACCTATGTTCAATAAACTTTTATTATCAGGCTCAAACTGAGAAAAGTCCACTGGTCCCGAAGGTAAACCCATGTCGTCGTCAGTTAATCCCAAACCTGAAGGTTGATCGAAACTCGCTTCTTGGGCAGACATGGGATCAAGAGTTGTTACTGTCTCATCCATCAAAGGAATGCTTAAAGGACTGAAATCCGTTGCTAAACCAGATAAGTTTCCAGCACTCGCAAACTGTGTACCTGCCAATGCAGGAGAATCCGCTTTCTTATTCTCGTAATCCTGTGCCGCTAAAAACTCGCCCGTGGTCATTAGACCTTGTCCTATCGGATCCGAACTGCTGTTTTTTAACGCAGATAAAACCTCTAACTCTGGATCTACACCACCCGCATAATTAATCGTGCCCGGGGGAAGCGTACCTTCAGGCGCACCTCGACCCAACTCACCCATGCTTACGCCCGTGTAATCAAAGGCTGGGCCAGTTTCTACAGGCTCTGGCTCTGGTCGCACCTCTGGTTTTATACTCGAGGTTAAAGGTTTTGATGTATCAATAGGTGCAAGATTCGTGGTGTATTCTTTACCCTCATAGGTAAACGTACCACCGTCCCCCTGCTTATCTCGTTCTTCAGCAAACGTCTCAGCAAAAGTTTTGGTAGCCGCTGGCTCAGAATCAATATACTTAACCGTAGGTTTGTAATCCGTCTGTCCAACCTGCTCCGCATAAGAACCTGACGCTGGAAAAAATCCAGTCGGTATACCAATGTCATTCGCAGGAATGTCCGTAGCCGATGCCGGGGAAGAAGCAAACGCACTACCTTCGTTCAAGGAAATCTGAGCGATAACTTCCTTTTCGTCTTTCTGAGCCGTGTTTCCAAAACGAACATCCTGACCAAGACCGTTGTCTTTACCCTTACCAGTATACGTTCTTGTCAAAAACTGAGATCCGCCAGATGTGGTCGTCTCCACCCACTCAAACCCGTCGCCAGCATATTGACCAGTCTTCGATACCTGACCAATCGTATTGTCTGCTTTTGTTAATGATGATTTTGCTGGCTTATCATCGTCACTGCTTGAAGAAGAACCGCCTCCGCCTCCGCCGCTCGGCTCACCAAAAACCCTAGGATCAAATAGTGGATCAAAAAACAACGAGTACCGCATCAGTTAACTCCTAAACTATAATTTGCACCAACCAGACTATAACCTCGTTTGTCCAGTATACGGGTAAACTTATCCATGTTTATACCAGAATCTTGACTCAGGTAAACCATCTTGGCACCCTCACCACTAGCCCACGTCTCAAACATAGCCAATAACTCTAGTCCAACACCCAATTTTCTATACTCTTCTCTCACATACCATAGCACATCTCGCGCAAATTTGTCAGAACTAAAGTAAAATTCACTCATGTTGCCAGCAAAAACACCCACAGTCTCACCACCATCTACCGCAACAATCAATACATGATCGTCCTCAACAGCATACTTTTCCGCTATTTCCAACAATTTCTGGTCGTCAAACTCAATTTTTCCGCTAAATGCGCTCTCCCCAAACGCCAACATGCCCATTTCCACAAAATCTTCTCCCAGTTTTTGCGGTAAATGGTCCATAATCATGTACTCAATCATTTCTTCTTGTATAAACTCTCAATACCACCCGGCGTCCCATACGTCTGCATCATCTTACGCATCGGATCTCCACCAGTGCTCAACGGACTCATGCGACCACTTTTACCAAATCTCGTACCAATCCTAGGTGCCCTCGGACTCAATAAAGGTTTAATGCGCTCCTCACCAAACAACGCCTGTATGCCCTTCATGTAATCTGTCATCTTGTCGCCACCCTCCTGCGGAACAACCCCCGAAGGTTGAGCTTTCGGCTGCTTAACCTGCTTACCACCCAAAATCTCAGCAGCATAAGATTGTGCAGCAGAGGACGGAGATCCACGGTTCACGTTTGTCGGACCACCATTATACGCCATCAATGCCTTGTTATAATCACCGTCATAGTTCTTGATCAACGCTCCTAGATACTCAGCGCCAAAACGTAAGTTGTCCTCTGGATTTAACCTGTCCTGTATTGGCGTAACTCCGTACCCGGGATTTTTAGCAGTCTTTGGTCTGATTTGAGTGTATCCAAGTTCACCAAACTCGCCCCGAGCGTTTTTATCAAACTTACTTTCTTTCTCAATTAAACGTATATAAATCTCTGGATCTACACCATATCGCTCTGCCATCTGTGCAGCGACTATCTTGTGTCTGTTTATCTCTGACATTCTAAAACCCCTGTGGCTATAAAAACACCCTACTATATTCTCAAACGAAAATACACCCGCGATTTTTTTCTAGTGTATTTGCGCCTTTTTTGCCCTGCGTGTTCGCTTGAAACTGCGATTCTTACTCTTGGACAAAACACCTAAATTCTTGGATGAATTGTCCCTAGGATTGCCATTTTTGTGCGTAACATCCTTGCCATCACCCTTTTTTACCTTGCCTTTCTTCATCATTGCAGCCCGGGCCGCGTTTCTAGCGGCCCTGTTTTTCTTTTGTTTATCAGAAGAATGGTAGTTTTTATACTCTGATTTGTAATTTCTAGTCGTTGCCATAAGCATCTCCATACCTATCTAACGAAATTATACACGAATGAATCTATAAAACCAACATTATAGGGTGCACACAGAAGAACGCGGGACGCAAATATCGGGTGGTGGGGTTCGAAGGACGCTCTTCGTTCATAGGTTTTCGCCAGAGTAACCCCTATTCAATATCTAAGCTGGGTTTACAAGGCAACATGGTTCTAGTCTCTAGCTTGCCTATACCTGTGCACTTACTTATCCAGCAGAATATTTTAGGTTAGACCCCTTCGTTTTTTTGGACGATGGCCGGGCTTTCGTGAACCAAGCCCCTTCAGGTCTTGGCCCTACGGGCTTCAATCCCTATCGCAAGTACAACAGTCCTTCGGCCTGTGCGGTTTCCGAACCGCAGTCGGCAAACGGAGACATCCGTTTGATCAATGTTGAAAGAACCGAAGTACCGTACCGATATGTGCGCTGACTCGGTCTGCACATTCCCTCTCCACGAGTCGAGGCATCTGCTCCGTCTCCCAACCTTCATTCTTCAGGCTTGTCCGACTACACATCTGCAACGATCGCGGAGCCTCTTCCGTTTGCCTTGTCGTCAGGTGCACCAGTTCTCTGACTAACTACACACACACATGATCCTCCGTGCGGATTGTCTCTCCGAGTGGCTATCAAATGATATGTCGTAAACCCCAAAAGAGATAGGCTTTTGGGGTCGGAAGGTCTCGGTTGTTCGCGACGTAACAAAGTTCAGACGAAACGTAACTTTGATGAATGAACGTATCGCCACATTGCGGCGGACTTGCGGGCCGTAGTGTCCTCGTCCGGTGCAAGTGTATGCAGATGTCAGTCTCAAAGTTACGAAACGTCAGAACTTTGTGACGTAGCAAAAACCGCCGTTTCACTGACTACCCTCGCGGGGACGCTCGGCTTCCTTTACGATTCCCTCGTTCCTCGGCACGATCATTTGAGTCGCGGGATAAGAGCCATCGCACGAAGAATCGTGTGTGTTTGTTAACTTTATAGGAGGCTATCATGCCAAAGTATAATTACTCTCAATATCAAAATGTTCCTGTCAGCATCGAGGTTACCGTTGGTGAAATCAAGCTACTGGTTCAGATCTTGCAAGAAGCAGGAGACAACTCAACTTCGAAGTACTCTTCGGAGAGATCCGCACATCGTGAGTGGCTTGCTGTTCTTCAGAATGCTGTTCGAGAAATTGAGAGCAGTATCAGTTGGGATAAGAATTCCATCAATCAACCTATCGAGTATAAGGAGACAGCGTAGCTTGGACACTTTGAATCTATTTCATACCCCAATGTCGTGGGATGAACTGATGGATTGGGTTGATCGTCACAATCGTGATGATCGACCTCATCTCATCACAGCAGCCGCAATGGGTTTCAACCTTGCGGTACAACAGTCAAAACAGGAGGATCCAAATGACTGATCTTAATCTTATCACTTCCGAATCTAAAGACGAGTTCTTCGAGGCTCTAAGCAAATCAATCTGGCTACTGTTGCAAGACAAACTAGCCACTGAGATCGACAAGCGCCTTGCGGACTTGGGTCATAACGACTCTGAGTTCGAGATCGAAGACCACCGATGGCAGGTTGACGAGTGGATCAGCACCGCCATGGAGGAGTTCGATCTCTCAAGTCATGAGTATCAGATCGAGGAGATGGTCAACAATCATCTCGAAGGTAAAGAGTTGGAAGCAACCATCAGCTTCAAATAATTCAAACCTGCCGGGGGCGGCATTCTTTGCCCCCGGCTTTCAAACAGAAGGAACGTTATCATGAAATCAGGTATTATCTACAATGGACCCAGTCTCTTGGATGGTACGCCAATCGTTGTAATCGCAACGTTATCTAACCGTAATCGTAAGACAGGGACCGTCGTTCAGACATACATACTTTGTCGAGACATCAACCCTCTCGAAGCCAGTAAGAATGGTTCAGACGCTGCAATATGTGGCGACTGTGTCATGCGAGGCGAGGTCACTACCGATCCGAATCGTAAGATTGCAAAGGGTCGTAAGTGCTACGTCAACCTTGGTCAGGGGGTTCTAATCGTTTGGAGAGCATTCCAACGTGGCGTATATCCTGACGCTACCAATCTAACTGACAGAGTTGGACTTGGTATCAGACGCTTCGTAAGAGTTGGTACTTACGGAGATCCAGCAGCTGCACCGCCTCACGTTTGGGATCAGCTGTTGTCAGAATGTGATCACTGGACAGCATACAGTCATCAGTCAGGTTGGCGACCCGACATCGCAATGCAGTCTGCTGATACTTACGAACAAGCTCAAGATCACTGGGCCAATGGTAATCGTACCTTCAGAGTTGTATCGGACGTCGAAGACATTGACTTCAAGTTCGAGGCAATATGTCCTGCATCAAAGGAAGCGGGACATCGAGTACAGTGCACAGCATGTAAGCTTTGCGCTGGATTCAAACAAGCAAAGTCAATCGCAATAGTGGAGCATTAAATGAAAACTAGAATCGCAGTTTGTTATGACGAGTGTGGAGACGAAGCACTCGCACACGTTTCATTCTTGAACCAGATCCCAGAGGAATGGACGTTTCGATACTGGCAAGAACACAGTGACAGAGAGCTAGCGGAATGGCGGCTCTCGTTACAGGACGAAGATCACTGGGACTTATACTAAAGGAAAGGGGCTTCGGTCCCTTTTCTACTACTATCATAAATAGTGTGCCGCTAAACGCGGTCACTTGCGCGGCGTACCCGCGCTAAGAAAATAGAGTCCTCGTTCCTCGGACACAGTTTCATGGATCTCGGCTCCTCGTACCTCGTCGCCTCGAACCGGGAATTTCGGCGCGTGGGGCCGCAGGGCCGCAGAGCCTCGATCACTGGGCCTCGGACCCTGATAATATATCAGCCGCGTGGGGCCGCAGGGCATCGAACATCGAACCTAGATCCTCGAACCGTTGGCCTACGGTGCTGTTGAGACCTTTTTCTAGCAAATCAGGTCCTTGGCACCCTTCAAACAAATGTATGTGCCTCGTTGAGAGGTGCTTGACCAAGAAAAAGGATGCACCCCCTCGAGCGTAATAAGCCATATGCCACGCTATTTGATGTGGCGAAATTTTTATTGCATTGTTTTTCACTGTTTTTAGTTCGATCCATAAAGGTATGTGATCCCATATCATGTGGATATCAGGAACACCGCCTCCGTGCTTGTTTTCAATCCTCGTTGCGAAGCACTTCTTCGGCAAGTTCTGCCGTATTGTGTTCCAAAAGTTCGCCTCTGGTCCCTTGCTCATCTGGTGTAATATCCTTGTATTCTGCCTCAAGTTGGAATGCTTGTGGGTATTGCTTTCTCAATGCATCGAGCCGCGCCACAATCTGGTCTCTGGTCATCTGGTCAACGGTGTTGATGTTCTCGCGTCTATCGATGGTCAATCCACCCAATGCAGATCTTATTTTCTCTGCGTTGATGGCTGCTGAAAAATGCCCAGCCTCTTCTGCCCCTCGAGATAATTGATGCAGTCGCTCGAGTTGACCAATTGTGGTCACCCCATATCTGCGTTCTCTTTCTTCTCGAAGCTCTTCGATGTGCTCGACAACATGTGGGTAGTCTCGACCATTCAACAAAACAGATGCTCTTTCGTTTGCTAGTTCTGGTGAGTACCCTGCTTGTCTCGCACTCTCGGCATTCGAATAGATGCCCTCGACAATGTGCCTTGCAAAAGTCATCTGCCTGTTTGTCAACTTTCGCTCGTGCTTTTCTTCAATATCTTTTTTAGTCACTGCATTAGTTCTCCTAATGTTATTTACCGTATTAATACCGTATTAATTTCAGTTGTCTATATTACGTTTTTTACACCCAACACCCACTTTTTTTCATTTCCAAAAATCAACTCAGGGCATATTACAGGATTTAATACACCTGTAACGTATTATAATACGCTCATAATACGGTTGGGATATGGGTACTAAGTCTCTGTATATAAACAGTTTATCGTTCTATAATACGTTTAATACGCTGTTTCGACGTTTTTCAAAAACTTTTTTTATGTAAAGGGGGGGTCAAAAAGTATTATATGAAAGTTTTTTTTATTTATTTTATCAAATCAACTTGACAAACCTTTGACAAGTCCCCATATGTGTAAAACGCAAGAGGAGAATTTTAAAAATGGATAAATCAAATAGAAAAATGAGCATCTACATTGGTAACGGTATGACTGCCACAAAAAATCGTTCTTTGGGTGGTTACAGACCAAAAGATAAAAAGCTGTTTTTACAAAATGCGCTGAACGTGTTGTTCGAGATCACTGAAGCTGCGGAAGAGTTAGGGTTCGAACAAGTAGCGTCGGCTTCTAACATTGGTGAAGACACAGTTCTAAAAGCTCTGGGGTTTATGAACAATCAATTCCCAGAGGATAAGTTCCCTAACTTATATGGGGAAGCACTGCATTCAGATGAGGAGAAGGTGTAATGTTAGCGATTGATTGTATGGAAGAGGGGACCATGGTCCTAGATTGGAACCCCGAGAAGTACAAGACCAAGGCAGGTGCTGCCAAAGGTTTGTACAAGGCACTATGCAAATGGTGCAAGGACGTAGGTATGACGCCCGAGATCGAGGTTCACATCTCAACCCCTAAGCAAAACGAGGCTCGAGGATACGGTAGGTTTTGGTGTGTTGGTTTAGAAGCAGGGCCATATGAGTGGGCGGTACATGCGTCATTGCAGATGCCGTTTTGTAAGTGGGGCTTTTGTGAGCCGTACTATAGTTTTGATTTACAGTTTGTAGAGTAGGGGGAAATAATGAGATTATACTATGATCAAAAAGGTGGTTGGGCAGGGACCCAATCGGATGCCAAGAAAGCTTTTGGCAAAGACTGGTGGGAGATCGATGTTCCTACTTCGAAGGCCGAGATGCTTGAGTTCTTGAACTTGCACAATTGTTTGCGAGATCCAAACCTCAAGGAGGATCTCAGCTTTGGACCAATTGTCGTCGAGGACGATGGGGTTGAGGCTCACCCTCAGTCATGCAGTGCCAACCATGAGTATCGAGATCCGAATGCGTATGACGTTAAGGATGTTGTGTTGAACTGTGACCGCAAGCATTTGGGCATGGCACTGGGTGCGATTATCAGTCGGTTACATGATGAACTGGAGGACGTGTAATGTCATTTGGAGATAAAAAACTTTATAGCGTGTCGCGTATGTACACAGTGCAGAGAGTAGCCGAGGTGTTGGCTACTGACGAAGCAGAGGCCGAGCGTCTTGCTCGAGAGAACGAAGGTGATTTGTTCTGGAAAGAGTACGATGGTGATTACATCGAGGATATAGATTTTAATGTGGAGGAAGCGTAATGCACGAATATCATTTTTGTTTTGATAGCGACTACGGTGCTATGTTCGGTACGATTGAGGCGAAGAACGAGAAGGAGTTCTACAGAATTCTCAAGGAAGATCACAAGCAAGACATTGGTGCGGATGGTCACTTTGACTGCCCGATTACTGGTGATGAAAAATTTTTAGATTGGGGGGTGTGATGCCAAATCATTGTTATCAGACTGTTTCGCTGAGAGGAAACATAGATGTAGTTCATCATTTGTATGATGCATTGCAGGAGGGAAAAAGGTTCTGTGATGTTGTGTCACCGATGCCGCTTCGAACATACTTAATGCCTCAGATAGATGAGACTGAGAAGTACGGCTTCGAGACAAAGACCCCTGCTTGGTACAACTGGCGTCTCGAGTTCTGGGGCACCAAGTGGGACGTGTGTGATGTTGAGGTTGTCGATGAAATCAAGATGACCGACTACCAGATTACGTCCGAGAACATCGATAAGGATGTTGAGGTCGAGGCGTGGTTCACGTTTAAATGTTGGACGGCATGGGGTCCGCCTATTCCGATATGGAAGAAGCTACACAACATGGGCGTTCAGGTCCGTGCATACTATGAAGACGAGGGCATGGATTTTCAGGGGGAATTTATGGACGGAGTAGACAAGGCATGGAGACCTCACATCGATGAGGTCATAGAGGAGGATGAAGCATGCAGGTACAAGTAATAGTGAGTCAAACGTTGGAGGGTGAAGTGAACACCTACGTTTGCAAGAACAACCATGTTGCCAATCTTTGGTACATCGATCAGACGCTCGAGTCTGCCCGAGAGTATCTCAATGGGTACGAGTACGATGAAGAAGACCCTGAGTTTGGTGCGTTGCAACAATTGATCGAGGACCTCGAGACTGGGTACTACGATGGTGTTGCGAGGATGGCTTGGGATGCTTGGATGGTTCTGTGTGATATTATCAAGGACGATCAGCCTGAAGGGTTGGAGATCGAGTGCTATCAGGCAACGGTTCTTGAGGATTGGCAGGTGTCAAAATGACGGATCGTGAGATGGAAGACATGTTGGATGAAATATTCCGCAAAGTATTCAAGGAGGATTGGTGATGGAAATAACCGAAGGATATTACGATTGTGTTCCAGAACGTACAGTCAATGAACGACATGGTTCATGCACTGCCTATACAGCGTACATGAATGGGCAACCGTCATTCACTTTATATTTATATGACAAAAGCCCAAACATGATGTCTATTCACGAAGGAGGTGAAGAATGGGAAGAGTAAAAGCTTGGATGATGGATCGGGAGGATCGAGCCTCAGACCGTGGGGCCGCAGACCGATATTATGGAAGACAGCCAGAGCCACATATCTGGTTGGATAACATTGGCAAGAACGTTGTGTCCGAGGTCGATATGACCGAGGGTGAAGTTAACGCATATTTTGAAGGATGGTGGAATGAAGAAGACAGAAAAGACTGGGGATGAAATGGTGGGCAATCACATGCCTGACACAATAAGTGAATTCGTGTGGGCAATATCTGGGTTAACTCATGTTATAGGTGAAGAGTTCACCACCTCTACCGACGAGGGTCGGATTGTTTCGTGGTCCGATGGTGAGAGTGGATACTTCCTGACGCTTGTGATGGATGACACCAGTGGTTGTCATGCGTTGATCGGGGATCATTTGAAGGATCCTCAGAAAACTTATGCATCGATAGGATATTGCTACTATCACAATATAAGTATTGAGTTGGCGTGGAACGTGGATGAAGATGAGATTAAGAAGGAGACGATGCAATGACGACCTTCGCAAAGGAGCTACCGATCTTGGAGTTTGTGCTCAATCAAGATTATCCTTTCGAACCAGTGTTGAGATTTTCAGAGAAGTATCTCAACTCAGGGAATGTCGCACCAACCAACAAGCTGATGATGCTTGTGGGTTTGCGACAGCACCTCGAAGAGAAGATGTTAGACATGTACATCGAATGCAAGGATGACATGCCAAAGCATTTGTTCGAGGGCATGATGAGAGCAATGGATCCAAAGGCTTTGGGTTCATTACAAACAGCAGAAGCACTGCTTAACAAAATAGAAAAAAAGGAGAAGTAAATTGTACCAAGTATCTTGGTTTAAGACTGAAGACGGCAAGGTGACCGAAAAAGACTGGATTACCTTCGATACATATGAGGAGTTGCAGAAACATCTGGAGATCCTTCCGAGAGAAAACTCGATCCTGTCCATGGTTTGTCGAGAAGACTTTGATTTACCTGACGACCAGTTTGAAAAAGCCGCATGGTTCGATAACATGATGGGCTTATTCCCAAAGGATCTTAGTGACTCAGAGGTCATGGCAACCATCATGTCGATTGCCCAACGGTATTGGACAAGCAAGGACATGCAGATGGCGGCGGGTATGATGCTCAAGGCATCGAAAGAAAACTGGCTAGAGCAAATAGAAGGAGGAGAAAAATGTCAGATACATTAACTCGTGGAGAGCAACTGCTCAATGAACTGGGGCGTGACATTGGAACGTCGGTGCAACTAGCAGATCGAACAGGGATCAAAGTATCCACGGTTCGATACTACATGTCGAAGTTTCATAAGGAGGGAAAGATCGAGGTCAGCCATACTTATGAGGTTGGCAACCCCTGCTATGTTTGGCGGTTAGTTGATGCCTAGGCTTATAGGCGTGGGGCCGCAGCGCCAAAGGAGGACATTGGATTTGTACTGTGAGGACTGCCAGTTCGAATGGGAGGCCGCAGAGTTTCCAATGGATGTAGAAACTTTGGAGCAACTGACTAAGTCTCGCTGTGTTATTTGTCATGGCGAGAATATCAGTGTCTTCGAAGCAAGTGTGGAGGATCCAAATGTCCAAGAATCCTGAATACCTTTCCCCGTTTCAACGGGGTCAGGTTGATTTTTTAAAAAGAGAGGTAAACCGATGGATTGATGAATCATTAAAAAGAGACGCGGATAGTGATGCCGCGCAGCGTTTGTTTCACGCGAGGCGTGAACTCAAGCGGTACGTTGAAGAACTTAGATCAATAGGAAAGTTAATATAATATGCAAGGATTGTTACAGAAAGTTACAGCCGGAGTAGTTAATGTTATCTACTCAAGATATATGGAGGGTCCGGGCGCAGCGTTCGGGCTGCTCGAAGACGGAACTAAAGTTTTCATTAGCCCGAAGAATTATCGGGAGGGTTATGTGCCTGAAGTGGGTGACACAGTGGAAGTAATCATTGTGCCAAACCACCCAGATCATAGAGACAAGACAGATTTCAAAGCTGTGTCTTGTAAATTTATATGTTCTCTGGAAGCATCTACGCCTGAAAATATCGTGCAAGTCAATAAAGAACCAACGCTCGAGGAGAAAATAATGGACGTTCTCGACGGTTGGGTTGACGACAATGGAGACTGGATCCCGATAACAACACGTCAACTTTGTGACGAGTTGGGAAGCAACTATGGTGTAGCCGCAGATATTCGAGATGAATTGTCGAGGTTACATAAGTCTGGTAAAATTGTAAAAGCTGATATAAAGTCCACGGAAAATCAGAAGCGTGTTTCGCTTACTCTGTGGGCGTACACGTTGCATGCGTTCACCTATGGAATGGAGGAGAATGAAATAGATGAGGCAATGGAAGTACACAGTTAAAGATTATCAGAAGTGTGCTAGTGAAGGATTCACGCTTGCGGAGACGGCAAAACACTTAGGTGTTTCTTCGCAAGCTGTATACGACACTGCCAAGCGTCACCAATTAGTTTTTGCTAGAAAGGATAAACGTGGCGGATTTAGATTACGAACAGGTCCTGAAACGTTTGATGGAACAGTCAGCGGTGAAAGAGAACGCCGCAGCCCGGAAAAAGTGGGGGGTATCGGGTGGGGCGAATACGATTACGAGATCTGCCCAACCTGTCATCAAAAAACCAGACAACTCAAAAAAAATTAAGGCTCTACAGAGGCAAGTTGATCGTTTGCTGAAAGAAATAGAGAGTCTAAAATAAAGAGGGGCCGCAGGATTTCTGCGGCCCTTGAGTTTATTGAGGTGCATTTATGTGTAAATGCAAGCAGTGTAAGGTAGTGCAAGACTACCACAGATTATTTTTCAGGCAAGAATTTTCTATTCACCCAGTCAGGTCCCTTTCGATATCCTCGAATATCGACAGCCGACATGCGTGACCATCCTCGAGAGAATGCCCGGGCAACATCGATGTCTAGCCCGGTTAACTCTGCAATTTCTTTTGCTGTTGTTTGTTCGGATGCATAACCAGTGCATCGTTCTTCGAGCAGCTTGGTTATTTCTTTGGGGTCATAGTCAGCCATTGACGTGCCTCTTCTCCTAATACTTTCGCACCGATGTCGATTTTGGCCCGGAGTGCCTTGACGATTTTCTCATCGATGGACCCCTCGGTTATCAGATCAACATAGGTCACTGGGTTGTGTTGTCCAATCCTATGTGCCCGGTCCTCAGATTGCATCCGAGTTTCGAGGTTGAAGTCATTAGCATAATAGACCACGAGATTAGCTTCCGTCAATGTCAGCCCGTACCCGGCGGTTGCCGGGTTGCCAACAAAGAACCGGAGGTTCGAGGACGACTGAAAGTCTTGCACGATCCTGACCCGTTCATCGTCCGGGGTGTCACCGTAGTAAGAAGCAGCCACGCCCGGGCCAAACTTCTTGTTAATCATTTCTACAATCTGTTGGATATCGTATCTGAATCTTGACCAGATGATAGCCTTGCCGTCGTGCTCTTCGAGGATCTCTTCCAGTGCGTCCATGCGCTTCGATGGGAAGGTAACCATCTCTCCCTCGTCTGTCTTCAGGTGCCCGGACAAAATTTGTTGGAGCCGTAGTAGCTGTGTGATGACAGCCGGGGCAGATGTCATCTCGCCATCCTCGAACAGAACCATGGCGTGACGCCTGAGACTTTCGTACATCTCGAGTTGTTCTTTGGTGGTCGATACATATCTGACCGTGTATGTTTTTTCTGGTAGATCCAGACAATCTTTTTTCAGGACTCGATACGAAAACTCATCGATCATTTTTGTTAGCTCCTCGAGGTTTCTGAATCCTATGACCTGATTGAAAGACTGAGCGCCCATCTTTCTGCGCTGCAACACAGCGTATCGAGCTTGGAATGCGTAGAAGGAATCGTATCTCAACAATCCTTCTTGCAGGAATTCTGCTTGGGAGAAAATGTCAAGCGGACTTTTTGTAATGGGAGACCCTGTCAATAATCTTTTGTACTTGAATGCCTGTGCAATTTTTGTCAAAGCTTTGGTGCGTTTGGCTTTGTGGTTCTTGATGGTCGTTGATTCATCGATTGCAATCATACCTCTTTGTCCAAACGCACGACCCAACCACTCCCCGGCTTGCTTACCTTTAACAGATGAGAACGCTTCGACGTTCATAACAAACACTGTCAGCCCTTCGAACTTGTCTTTGACCGAGCGCATTTCTTCTTGCTGCTTTTTGTTTGCCCCGGCTACCCATCTAATCACACGCACAGGAACATCGTCTGACATATGCTCCGGGATTTCTTTCGATACCCAGTTGCGATACACACCTTTTGGTGCAATGATCAGGGCAAAATCTAGCTCTCCTTGCAAGTGCAGCATGCCGATATTGTCGATCAGGACCTTCGATTTACCTGTCCCCATCTCCATAAAGTAACCAAAAAACTTACGTTGTCCACCAAGGTCCAAAGCAGTTTTTTGATGTTTATACGGTTTTGTTTTAAATTTGTACTTGTAATCCATCTAGTTCTCCCTATATAGTCCAATACATGGACCGTTTGGTTCGAAATTTCAACCCTGAAGAGGAAAAAACTTATCATGACTGATATCTTTGAAGACTACTTCGATGAGAGCGAGGCACTTGCTCAAGTCGATTCGGGAACAGGAAAGCAACTTAGTGATCTTGTTCGCACACTTCGCAACGTCGAGAAGCAAATCGAGGATGCGGAGCTTCACATGAAAGCATTGAAAGCTGAGAAGCACAAGCTCTCTGTGGAGAACATACCCTCACTTATGGACGAGATGGGCGTTGAGCGTCTTGATGTCGATGGTCTGACCGTCGAGAGAAAGATGATGGTGCATGCCTCCATCCCTCAAGACCGTAAGGATGAGGCATTCGCTTGGCTGCGTGACAATGGCTTGGACGACATTATCAAGAACGACGTGACTTGTTCGTTCGGCAAAGGCGAAGACAATATGGCAGGGGACGCAATTGGTGTCCTGCAAGAGAAGGGTTTTGATCCTAAGACCAAGACTCATGTTCACCCATCTACTCTAAAAGCGTTCGTCAAGGAACGTGTGACAGATGGTAAACCGATTGACCTCGATATGTTCGGGGCATTCATAGCTAACGCAGCACAGATCAGGAGGAAAGCATAATGGCAAACGCTGTAGCAAATAAGAAAGAGACATCTGTATCAACGGATGTCATGGATGACATACTAGAATTTGCAGGGGACGGTGCAGTCTTCGAAAGCTCGGAGATGCAAATACCTTTCTTGAGAATTCTTCAGGCATTGTCACCACAGTTGAACAAGAAGAAGCCGGAGTATATCGACGGTGCATCTTCCGGGGACGTGTTCAACACAGTATCTAATCAGTACTGGGATGGTGAAACAGGTGTCGTGTTGATTCCATGTTACCAGACTACTAAGTATCTGGAGTTCACACCTCGTGAACAGGGCGGTGGTTTCCATGGGGAGATTGCTGCTAACGATCCTATTCTCCAAAAGACTGAGCGCCAAGGCGCGAAGGAATTGTTGCCCAACGGTAATGAGATGGTGAAGTCAGATCAGCACTACTGTCTAGTTGTTGACGAGGACGGTGCGTTTCAGCCTGTCGTCGTGGACATGAAAGCGACACAGCTAAAGGTTAGCCGTCGTTGGAAGACACAAATCGCTATGCAAAAAATCAAACACCCGAAGACCGGGCAGATGGTTACTCCGCCTGTGTACGCGACTATGTGGAAGTTGACCACAACTGAGGAAAGCAATGACCAAGGTTCGTGGGGCAACTACCAGATAGAAAAAGTAGATCTGGTTAAGAACCGTGATCTGCTGCTCGAAGCCAAAGCGTTCCGTGAGAGCGTGGCTGCGGGTGAGGTTAAAGCTGCTCCTGAAGAGACTCCCCCCGAGTCTCGGAAAGAGGACGATTCGATACCGTTCTAAGCAGCTTTGGGGAGGCGACATTGCTCACTCTTGCGCCTCCCCTTTAACCTCAACAGGAGTAACTTATGTCAGCAGCAGAACAATTGTTGGCGGTCTTCGAAGGATCACAGAAAGGCCACGGTGCCACGAACGTGGGGCGCATTGGTAGAAACGGCAAAGCAGATGCCAAAAGTTTCGTGATTCGAGAAACGTTGACAGCAGAAAAATTACAGGGCCACATCGATGGCGAACAGGGAATCGGTTCGATACCGATCCGTTCTGGTGATGTGTGCAAGTTTGGTGCTTTGGATATTGACATTTATGATCTCGATCACAAGACGCTGAACAAAAAGATACAGGATTTAAAGCTGCCTCTTCTCCATTGCAGGTCGAAGTCGGGCGGCGCACATTTATTTTTATTTTTGAAGCACTGGGAACCTGCGGCATTGGTCCGTGAGTTGTTGTCCGAGATGGCGTCAGCCATAGGGCACTCTGGTTGTGAGGTGTTTCCAAAACAGGATACGATTATCGAGGACCGGGGGGATCTCGGTAACTTTATTAATCTCCCATACTACAATGCAGAAGAAACCATGCGGTATTGTTTCAACAAGAAGTGTGAAGCAATGACCTTGGATCAGTTTCTAAAAGCAGCAGAGAAGTCTCGAGTATCGATGTCCGAGTTGACAGAGATGGAGTTCGGTGGAGAGCGCATACACTTCAGTGACGGTGCGTACTGCTTGGAGTTGATCTCGAGCTTGGGCAAGGTCACAGAAAACAGAAACATTTTTATGTTTGCGGTGGGCGTGTACTGTCGCATGAAATGGTCGGACGACTGGAAGTCGCACCACGAAGAATACAATCGTATCTTATGTGAGCCACCCCTCCCGGCCTCGGAGGTTATGCAGCTACAGAAATCTCTGGAGCGCAAAGAGTACTTCTACCAGTGTGACGTGTGTCCATTGAAGGACCACTGCAACAAAGACATATGCCGCACCAGAAAGTTTGGCATAGGCGAGGACGCTCCTGACTCAGCCAAAATAGATGGACTTACTATCATGCAGTCAGAGCCTCGATTATATTTTATGACCGTCGATGGTGGTCGGTTGGTCCTATCAACGGATCAACTACAGCATCCAACACTGTTTCAACGTGCGTGTATGGAGCAGCTAGATATAATGCCACCAGTTCCAAAGCCATCGCTATGGCAGAAAACAATCAACGGAATGATGCAAACAGCTACAAAAATCCCGGTCTCGGAGGAACTTACATACTCTGGTCAGTTCCGTGAGCACCTGAGAAATTTTTGTACAAGCCGTATTCGAGCTATGTCCCCAGAGGAGATGGAGCTTGGAAAACCATGGACCGAGAAGGGGCTGACTAAGTTCCGTATCGAGGCTCTCATGGAATACCTGAAGAACCGAAGCTTCACACAATACACGAGGGCACAGGTTCAGGATCAACTTAAACAAATGAATCATAACGAGGAGTGCCATGGCACACGGAATATTAAACGCGAGGATGGTAAGTATACATCGATCCGTGTGTGGTGGGTTCCTGCATTTGATGACGCTGACATAGAGATTGACGTAAAGGAGGATAAGTATGAAGTCCCGTTCTAAGCTCTTAAAGGTCGGAGAGGTTTCAGAGTGGCTGAACGTCTCGAGATCAACCATTTATAAATGGGTACACGAGGGAGAGTTTCCCGAGCCTGTCGTTCTTGGACAGGATGACGGCAAGCGCAGCGCAAGCCGTTGGAAAGAAGACGAGGTTGTTGACTGGTTAGAAAGCAGACCTCGAGGCGTACAGGAATGATACCCAACGCCGAGATTATCTTTGGCCCCCCGGGCTGTGGAAAAACCTACACGCTGATGGAAGAGATCGAGGAAGCTATGCGCCTCGGCACACCGCCTGATCGTATTGGTTACGTTTCGTTTACACGGAAAGCTATTCATGAAGCCGTGTCTCGAGCCTGTGTTAAGTTCAACGTAGATCGAAAAGATCTGCCATGGTTCAGGACGCTGCACTCTTGGGCATTTAATGGACTGAATCTTGGAACTGGAGATATGCTTGGCCCGGAAGACTGGGACGTTCTTTCTCGAGAACTTGGTTTAAAGTTCCGAGGTGCAAGTGCCGTGAGTCCAGACGATGGCATGTTGATACCCACAGCTTTGGACAGTGGAGACGTGTACCTACAGATGGAGAACAGATCTCGATATCGAATGATTAGTATCGAGAAAGAGTTCAACGAGGTAGCCAACCATGCACTGCATTTCTTTCAGCTGCGGAAAGTAGAAGCAGAGCTACAAGCGTATAAGTCAGCTACCAACAAGTTTGATTTTGCAGATCTAATAGAGAAGTATGTAGAGATAGGAGATCCGCCTCGACTCGATCTGTTTATTGTTGACGAGGCACAGGATTTAACACCACTGCAATGGGAGATGGTGTTTGAGATTGCTCGATGCGCCAAGCGTGTGTTGATCGCCGGGGATGACGATCAGGCAATCCACAGGTGGACAGGGGTCGATGTCAAAAGATTCCTGGGGGCATCAGATAACTTCAGAGTTCTTACACAAAGCTATCGCATGCCAAAGGTAGTTCATGATCTGTCACAGAAAGTTGTGAAGCGTATATCGGTTCGAAGAGAAAAGGTTTTCAACCCAACAGATAACGAGGGACGTATCGACTGGGCACTGAATCCATACGATCTCGATCTAAGCCAAGGTTCGTGGACCTTGATGGCTCGTACCAATTCGTTTGTTCGAGAGTGGTCCTCACAGCTATGGCTCGAGGGGCATTTGTTTTCGGTCAAGGGCAAGAGCAGCGTCAATCAAAAAGCAGCAGAAGCAGCGAAGATATGGAGACGACTACAGGCCGGGGAAGGTGTCGAGCTTCCCTCGATCCGATCTTTGTACGAGTTTGTTCCGAAACAAGGAGACAAGGCCGTCGTAAAGCGTGGGTCCGCAGGGCTGCTTGATGCAGCCGACCCGGAGGGTTTCCTGACCTACGATAGGCTTGTCAAGGACTTTGGCATGACAGCATCTATTGATCGTGATGCTTTGGATGTGGCAAGGTTCGGGGACAGTGAGAAGCGATACATACAAGCACTGGAAAGACGTGGAGAAGATATTACAGGAGATCCACGCATAAAGATCTCTACATTCCACGGAATGAAGGGAGGGGAGGACGATAACTGTGCCGTGTTTTTGGGTTCAACCAAGGCGTGTGTGGACAGTAAGTATCCTGATGATGAGCATCGAGCCATGTACGTTGGCTTGACGAGAACTAAAAACCGTCTGTGTCTCGTGGATACAGACCACAGATACAGGTATAAGTTATGAATTGTTGGCATTGTAAAACAGAGTTGATCTGGGGCGGAGACCACGATTGTGAGGACGATTCGGAATACGCTATGGAAACAAATTTAAGCTGCCCGGAGTGCGGTAGCTTTGTCTTAGTTTTTTATCCAAGGGAGCAAGAAGATGAAACGTGATGAAGTATTAGATAAAGCCAAGGAAATAATTGGCGGACCAAGAGCAGAAGAGTATGGAGATTCATTCGAGAACTTTACTCGCATACTCGAGGGTTGGAACATTATTGTGAATGAAGCCCACAAACACCAAGGCTACATTACCACAAGGCATGTTGCCCTCATGATGATTTGGCTAAAGATGGCCCGACTTTTGAACTCGCTCGATAGCGAGGATAGTTGGATGGACATAGCCGGATATGCAGCACTCGGAGCAGAGTGTTGTGAAAACGAGGCAGATATCAAGAAAAGGCTAGATATTTTTAATGGCAAGAGACAGAAAAGATAAGAAAACAGTTGACCTACTGGCACGGATGGAGCTTGGGGAGTCACTGGATCCTGATTGGAATATACCCACAGAGTTTCCTGATCTAACGCAGCACAAGACAATTGCTGTAGATCTCGAGACTCGGGATCCAAACATCCAAACGCTTGGCCCGGGATGGGCAAGAGGAGACGGTAACATTGTAGGCATAGCTGTAGCAGCCGGGGATTATCAGGGATACTTCCCGATCCGGCACCAGAACGGTCATAACCTAGATCCCAAGATGACAATGAAGTGGCTCAAGAAACAGATGGCTACTCCACACATCGATAAGGTTATGCACAATGCTACTTACGACGCAGGATGGCTCCGTGCAGAGGGGGTAAAGGTAGAGGGTAGGATTATCGACACGATGGTTGCAGCCCCACTGGTGGACGAGAACAGGTTCTCCTACAGCCTAAACAACCTAGGACGTGACTACATCGACATGCGGAAAGACGAGCGAATGCTCCGCGCAGCAGCCAAAGACTGGGGCATTGACCCCAAAGCAGACATGTGGAAGCTGCCTCCGAAGTTTGTCGGTGCCTACGCAGAGCAGGACGCTGTCATGACGCTCAAACTCTGGGAGCGGCTTGGCATCGAGATCTCGTCACAGGACCTCAACCACATTTTTGAGTTAGAGACAAGCTTGATTCCGTTGATGGTGGACATGAGAGAACGTGGTGTGCGTGTCGATCTGGACAAAGCAGACGTAGTTCGAGGGGAACTGAGGGCCAAGGTCAAAGAAATAAAGAAAGAGATCAAGCGCAAGACAGACGTGGAGATCGAGCCATGGGCCGGGGCATCTGTACTACAAGTCTTCGAGGCTTTGAATCTAGAATACCCAACTACAGAGGCCGGGGCACCGTCGTTTACCAAGCAGTATCTAAACAACCATCCGCACGAAGTATGTCAGATGATTGTCAAGCTGCGCGAGTTCGACAAGGCAGACAGCACATTTATCGACTCGATACTACGGCACGAGAAGAACGGACGGATACACACAGAATTCCATCAGCTTCGATCCGATGATGGTGGGACTGTGACCGGGCGATTCTCGTCATCCAACCCAAACTTACAGCAAATTCCTGCTAGAGACCCAGACATCAAGAAGATGATCCGTGGCTTGTTTATCCCTGAAGAGGGACAGAAGTGGGGGTCGTTTGACTATTCGAGCCAAGAGCCAAGGTTGTTGGTACACTTTGCAGCAAGCATGCCAGACAGTATGCGTCACCCGGTGGTCGATACAATCGTAGAAGAATACCACAAGGGAGATGTGGATCTGCATCAGATGGTAGCGGATCTGGCAAACATCAAACGTAAGGAAGCCAAGACGGTTAATCTTGGAATCATGTACGGCATGGGTGTGGGCAAGTTAGCAGCACAGTTGGACATATCTAAGGAAGAAGCCAAGAACTTGATTGAGCAGCACAGGACAAACGTTCCGTTCGTTAAGCAGCTAGCCAGTATCGCTAGCCAAAGAGCCGAGGACCAAGGTCAGATACGCACGTTGCTTGGACGTAAGTGCAGGTTTCATCTGTGGGAGCCGAAGACATTTGGGTACAATAAACCGTATCCTCTCGAGGAGGCCAAGAAAGAGTATGGCAATATAAACAATCTGAAAAGGGCGTTTACTTACAAGGCGTTGAATAAATTGATTCAGGGTTCAGCAGCCGACCAGACAAAAAAAGCTATGGCTGATTGCTACAAAGAGGGACTTATTCCTTTGCTTACGGTGCATGATGAGTTATGCTTCTCAGTAGAGGGCGACGATCAAGCGCACAACATCAAGCACATAATGGAAAACGGGTTGTCGGATGTCTTGAAAGTCCCCTCTAAAGTAGACGATGAACTTGGCGATAACTGGGGTGAGGTTGGCTAGGTTCTACCTAGCGCATTTGCCAGAGCTTGTGTAGCCGGGTCATTTCCTAAGACAATCGGATTAATTTTAGCCGACGCTGTTTGCGTTGGCTGCGGAAGCTGTGGTGCGGGTAGAGAACTCAAAGGATCTAAAGTAAAACCCGGGGGCAAGGAAGACGGAGCGGGTGCAGGTGTGGGTGCCTGAACAGGATCCAGATTAAATCCCGGAGGCAATGAAGAAGGTAAAGGAGCCACTGGTCTTTCTTCAGATGGGTCAGATTTAGCAAGAGGCTCGTTCATTCTTTCTGAAGACATACGATTAAACTCTTCAAAAGAAATACTACTTTCTACAGAGGTACGACCTTCTGCGCTTCTCATTGCGTTAAGATCTTTAGCCAGTTCTCTGGTAGCAGCGGTTGGAAAAAACCTACCGTCCATAATTGCACCAACTTCTTTACGACTAAGGTTTGCTTTGTTTATTAAATTTTTTCGTATCTCTGAATCAGATAACCCAAGCTCTCTGGCGGCTTGAATGTCTACATATAGCTGTGATTGTTCTCTGTACAAATTGTCCAAATACTTAGACCATGCTTTAGTCATGTCCTCCATAGAAGCATCTGCTCTTTTCAACACTTTGGTTGCTGACTGCTTTGCGTCTGTGCGTCTGGGGCCGTACTCAAGACCTTTGAATGCAAAATCGTTTTTAAGATCCACAGTCATGGGAGTAAACCCAGTAATCAAACGAGCACCTTCTTTGAAAGGGTTGTATTCTTCACCGCGTTTCCCGGGCAACCCAGTAACCGATCTATATACACGGCCCGGTTCAACTTCTAACTTAAAAGGATTTTCTACTGTGGCTACCAGACGAGCATATTCTGGAATGAGTCCGTTCATTATGTGACCCAGACCCTCTCCAAACTGTTCTCCCAACGGATCTGTTTCAGCATACACATCAGCGCCCGTAGATGTTTTACCACCTCGACCAATACCAAGACCAAGAATCTCTGATTTTGGCAACACATCTCGGAGACGTTCATAGATCATAGACTCCTGACCAAATGGTTCTGCAAACATTTCCAATCCACGCCATGCGCCACTGGCAATTTGTTCTACTTCGCTTTTATCGAGCTTACCTTTCTGATGATAGGTCTGTAATGCTGCCCTAACTGGATCAATAACAAAAGCATACGGACTGACATAACTAAGGTCGATGTAATCTACTTTACCTTTGCCATCATTACCCAAAATAACTATGTCATGTCCATCCATGTATTTTGGTAACTGCTGTCGCACAGCATCCATTTGTTCGTCTGTGGTTCCTGTAGCAACCATGGATGCACGAACCATGCTCTTTGGTATGATGCTGGCTACGGCATAGTATGACATGAGACGTTGTGCGCCCATAGCTCTGAACTGACGTGTCAACTCGTCCGCCGCCACATCTCCTATTTCCTTACGCATTGAAGGAGAGACCTCGAAGGCCATTTCTTTTAGGCCGCGATTCATAATGTTCACAGTGTTACGAATGTTCTCAGAGGCGAACGATGTAAAGTTACCGAAGATAGGCACCATGTCTATAGATCTTACAAGTTTTCCAACACGAGGATAAATTGGCATAGTATCTTTTACGACGTCACCAGCAATTACTTCTATAAAATCTAGACCCTCAGTTAGCTTTGTAGCACCGGGATCTCGTCGCACTAATCCATTTTCTTTCATTATTTGAAAAACTCGGGGATCGTCCCTAAGACCTGATGAACTTAGTGCGTTACGGATCTTTTTTTCTTCTCCAAGCAAAGACAGTCCTTTAAAAAACGTATCTGATTCTCCATAAATCTTTTCAAAAGTCCTCATAAAAGGAATCATTTTACCTTCATAAAAATCTATTTTGTTAGCAAATTTTCCAGTTGTTGTTAGATCTCTTCCGGCATCTCTAAATTCCCGCAGTGCTCGAGTAACTAAACTGGTGTCGGCAACGCCAGTTAAAGCTACCTTTCTGGCTAACCGATTTAACCCTGCCTCGTCTAAATTATCTAAACTTGAAGTAAAGATTTTAAGCATGTCCGTAAAATCCGTTTCACGTCCAAGGTTAGCGTTTGCAGCAAGCATTCCAATGTTGCCCACGATGTTACGAACTTGTGCGCCCGGGTTAGGAACAATCGTCATCTTTTGCGACAATGATCTTAGCTCGGATAAGATCCCAGCTGCCTCACCCAAAGCTCCTGTTCCAAGTCTCAAGGGCGCAGTAAGAGCACCGTAAGATTCAGGAGAAGCGTACATGCCTGTGAGATCTCCGTAGGAACCACCAAACACATGTTCTATATCTTTACTGTCTTTAAGCTGTACATAACCTGCTTTACTCAAAGCAGTCATGCGTTCGTTAACCACATCCTGACCTTTAAGATAATTGGGGTCTTCTACAAGTTCTCCACTTGCGTTTTTAGTAAATCTTCCTTGCCCTCTGATGTCGTTTTGTTCTTTCGCTATCTTGTTGTAAGGAGCCATAGCCGCAACATATTCTTCTGGACTCATGACTGTAGCGTCAGGAACCTCGATCAAAGCAGGACGACCACCTTTTACGAGAGATTCTACTCCTTCAAACAAACTAGAGACTAAACCTTGGGGCCTCATAGCCGTGTACATGTCAGCCGCCGCGTTGGCTTGTGCCATATCTGTAATTGTTCTTGTGTATACATCTACAGGATCTGTTATTTCCTCCATTACTTTGCGGAGGCTTGGACTAGCGTCTAGTATTTCTTTTCTTTCTATAAAGATATCATCAACAGAAGAAAGCACAGGGCGTTCTTTTGCAAGAAGACCAAACCCCTTACCCTTTCCAGCCTCCGTTGCAGATTTAAGAGCATTTTCTAAAGCCATTTCTGGGGGCACACCACCAAGAGTATTTAAACCTAAAGTGTTATACACGGTTGCTTTGGCTATTAATAAATCGTTTTCGTTGGGCGCTCTTCCCTTACCCGTAACATTGTTTCTAGCTACTTCGAAAACAGCGTCATCAAACTCTTTGGACGTTAAATCTAAGTTACGATAAAACTCAACAGGGTTTGTATATATTTTAAATAACCTACGGAGATAACCTCTTTGACTTTTTTGAGCGTCTGTTATTTCTTTAAGAGCTTTAGCCGCTTTTATTTGTCCGGGAAGAACAGGGTCCTGAAGTTCAGGACGACCAGACCTCTGATTTATCATACGTTCAGAAATTGATGTTGTACGTTTCCCGGGTAAATCCGTAACACCCAGAGCTTCTAGTTGTCCACGCAAACGTGCGTCTTCAGGAGAAAGAGGAGCCTTAAAACCAATCGCTTCTTCTAATTGCGTTACAATCCTATCGTCTAGCTCAGACCTAACCTCAATCATCTTGTCCGCAGCTTTGATCAGGGCTTTGTTTCCATACTTATCAAGAGCGGTGTTTGCTCCTAGTAAATAACTGTTTAGATCAGATCCTAGCTTTTCTGCATCTACAGGCGTTTTGTCCTGTAGTTTTGCAGACTTTAAAAAAGAATCGGCTGCTTTTTTCCAGTCTTCCGCTGCCTTTATGCCCTGTCGTTCATACAGATCCGCTCTGGCTCTGGCGTCTTGAACTGTTTCATATAACTTCGTATCTGCGCCACGAGAGGCTGTAAAATACTCTTTAAATTTATCTGTTGCTGCGCTCATACCAGATTTAACTTTTGGTGCCGCGCCCACATCAAATGTAGCTTTGTCTAAGGTGTCCAAAGTTTTTACAAACGCACCGCCAACCTTACTAGGTGCAGCACGAAGAGCTTTGGCTGCTGCCCCGGCTGTTTCTGTCCGACCTATAGCCCTAGACCCTACAGCCAAACCCTTGAGTCCTACGTCAAACACGCCACTTAAAATACCGTCTTCTACACCTACTCGTAGTTTGTTTCTAAGCCGACGCCCAGCTTCCTGTCGCCCGGTCAAGCCCTCGTCCTGTTCTGTTTTTAAGAAATCAGGAAGGGCTGAAAAATTATCAGATAGCGTAGCTCTACCGTCACTTGCCACGGCTGTGCTGTAGCCAAGAGCGCCTACGGCTGTAGATCCAGCTAGCCCGGACCAAGTTCCAAGAGCCTTTTGTCCTGTCTTGGTTGTACCAAACTCGATAGCAGACTTGGTAAACTTACTCCTGCCAGCGGTGGACATAGGCTTACCTGCCTTGGCTAGTTTAGCAGCCTGACCTGCTCTTCCTAACCACCCGGCGATAGGTATAAAGCCAACGCCAAACGCTACAAGGTCCTCGGTTACTTCACCCGCTGCTCCTTTAAGCTCTGGTTTGATTGCTTCGAATGCGTCTGTAACTACTCGGCCTGTGTTTGTGCCAAGCACACCGTCCACGCCTATGGCTCCAAGTTCCGCGATTCCTTGAGGGACAGACACGATACCGGAGTAAATACCTTTACCTATTTCTTCTGCAACATCGGGCACAAGTCCTTGTGCACCTGATAGGTACGATCCTTTTTTCTCAACAGGGTCTAGCGTAAAACCTTTAGGAACAGAAGGAGACGCAACAGGATCTAATGTAAATCCTTTGGGAAGAGCTACACCGTCTGCCATTTAGTGCCGTCCCACCGAATCTTTTCACCGTTTGGCCCAGTAGCCGTTCTACCTACTTCTAGACCGCCCGTAGTTTGTTGTTGCGGTGCAGCAGCAGAGCCTCCGGTAATTGCCAAGCGAACTCTAGTTCCAATATTTTCTCCCATTTCGTCGTTTAATTTTCTTTCAACCTTTGAGGGAGCTTCGTTGTTTGCAATCATTGATGTGTAAAGTTCTAACGCAGCTTTACCTTTTGTAGTGTCCAAGAACCCACCGCCTTCTGCATCAGCAGCAGCCTCCGCCCGGGCAGATGCCGTCTTCTTCATCTCTCCAAGGCCAAGCAATACAGCCTGAACATATGCGTCGTTGCCTTTACCGATAGATCCACTGATAGCTACGTTAGCAATACGCCTGTTTATTTCATCGATGTCGTTTACGTTTTCCATACCAAAAGCGTTACGAGCAAATGTTTTCTTGCCCTCATCACTAGTAGGAAGACCTGCTTGATCAACAACTGTGTTAGCTATGTTTTCTTCGTTACCAGAAGCCACGGCTGTATCTATGGCTGATTTCTTTTTAGTTAGTTCTTCTTCTGCTTTTTCTTCGCTACCGTGCATCTTTACCAACCTTGGCACAAGAGGAGCGATTGTTGGAATTAGCATCAAAGAGGACAACAGAGTTTGTTTTTCTGTTACCTTTGGTGCTTCACCCACATCAATAGGCCCACCCTCTTTCATAGGCATGGTCTGCTGTGGCTGTGGGGCCGCAGCGGCAACTTGCTGTGGTTGCGGAGGTTGTGGCTGTGGCTTTGGAGGCATGGGTGGAACCGCCGTTGGCAACGTAGGTTGCACAGGCATGTTACCAGCAGGAACAAGTGGAGGGGGCTTGGGTGTCATTGCAGGAGGTGCGGAACGTGCACTGACAGCGTTCATTAACTGAGGAGAGGATGCCATAATGCCACCCATTTGCCTAATCTTATCTCGAGCAAATCTAGGCTTTTCCTTAGATGCACCAAACAATGCCGCGTTATTAATACCACCTTGTAGCATGCGTAACCCTTACCTTTTTAACTGTCCGAGACCACCAAGTAACGGTTGCCCTCCACCCGCAGATATCTGCGTACTTGCACCACCCAGAACGTTTGCAAGAGGACTAGCTTGTGGTGTCGCAGATGCCGCTAACGACGTGCCGCTAGACGGAACGCCGGATAAAATATCTCTCATATATGAAAACCGAGCAAACGGTTCGTATGCTTCTTCAAGTTGTGCAGCACGTTGAACGTCATACTCTGACTGTAATTGCTGCTGCTCTAACGATCCTACGTTAAACAGTGCGTTTACATCTTTCTGACCCAGTGCCTGTTGTGCTTCTCCAAGCGCCCCGATCCCAGTGCCAAGGCTCTGGAACAATTGACCTGCACCCTGTCCTCGTTTCATCTGGTTTTCAAAAGCAGACTGCGCTTGGTTTTGTGCGCCTGTATATGCAGCAGATCTAAGTTGTGCCGATGTCCTAGCTGCACGATCTTCAATGTTTCTTTGCAGTTCCTGCTCGGCTATGGCCTGTCGAGACCCACCAAAGGCACCAGCGCCTACAGCCTCGGCTCTTGCTCCGATATTAGCAATATCACCTTCGCGCCGTATATCAGCCAGTGTTGTATCAATTACGTCTTCAACAAACGGATCGTAGAAATCTTTGTATCCACCTTCGCGCATAGGCTCTCCGGTGGTAGGATCGATCATTGGGTTGCCATCTGCGTCTCTGACGATCTGACCTTGAGGATCGTATCGTCCCATAGAAGCGTCTACAGCATCAACACCAAACTCTTGTACAGCCTTGGCTCTATCAAGTTCATCCTGAAATGCGCCGATGCCCTCGTAGGTATACTCTCCTGTGTCAGGATCAATGTCCCCGGTTAAAAGATTTAAAGCTTTCTGCTGTGCGTCTGTGAATCTAATGACATCTGGCTGTGCTACACCGCCATCTGTTGCCATAACAGGATTGCCGTACTGATCCACCTGTGCTTGGCTAGCGTCAGATGTCGGGTTACCATCGGCACCAACAAACATCTGGTTGCCAGAAGCGTCTAATATTGGTTCTCCATACAAAGGAGATTTAGATGCAATGCCCGTTACTTCTTGGGTTTCAGGATCTACTTGATATATGTTTGCTAATAGATCTTTTAAGAAGTTCTCCTGATACTCAGGAAGAAGCGTCATCTGTTTTGAGATAATTTCCTCTGCCATTAGGCTCTCCTCTCAAACTGATCCATCATTTGGTACATCTTCGCAGCCCCCGCATCTCGGTCACCACCTCCAGCACCTCTGACGGCTGCTTCAGTCATTACAAACTCTCCGTCCGAAAGAGCCGCTTCCTGAACTCTGCCGCCATCTTGATATATTGCTGCTGGTATTGAGTCACTGGTCCCAGTTCCGGGACCCTCGATGTAACCACCCTGTGCTCTCATTACAGGTGTGCCACGATAATCAGGATTACGTTCTCCTGTTTGATATTGTCTCAACTCCATAGGACTCATGACATTTTCAAATCGTGGGCGTCGTTGCTGATTTAACTGCTCCATCATGATTGCACTTAGAATAGGATCATTTGAGCCAAGTAAATTTAAAATACCTTGTGTTGCTCTAGTAGCTCCGCCTGTCGGTCCTGCCATACCTGCAATCATGGACATTGGGTTTTGTTGACCACCTGAAAACATATTCATGACACCTGCACCTCGAGCTTGAGGCCCCATGCCCCCACCCATAACGCTCAATAAATTACCTATGCCACCAGCTTTGCCGCCAAACATCATAGGCATAAGGGACCCTATGCCAGAACGCATTGCCGCGTCAGGTGATGCGCCGCCCAAGAGAGCGCCACCAACGCCACCAATAAATCCACCAACTGGACCGCCAGCAATCAAACCAACCAAAGAGCCAATCGAGGAAAATAAATCCCCTTTCTTTTTTTCTGTCTCTTTTTCTGCCATTACGAGTCACCCTTAATTTGTTCAGGCATTGTTACTACAATAGTTGTACTTCGCTTTTCGCTTCCTGTCCATGGTTCTCCACAATCAGGGCAGTTGCCATCTGGATAAGAAGCTATCTCTTCAGGTGTGTCCACTGCGTTATCACAGTTTACACATTCTACTGTATCAGAACTTGTCGAAGGTTTCCACCTACTACCGTCTGGCATAATAAGAATATCTGTCATGAAATTACCACCGTTACTGTTCCTACTGCTGTTGTTCCAACATTTGTTGCGGCAAGAGACGCACTTGCACGTTTAATTTTTACAAAACCATTATCCTCAAAAAGATCACCCTCTTCTAAAATACTAGCTACACTTACATTAGGCATGTCCGGTATATTTAAAAGTGGGTTTCTAACCTCATCTATAAAGTTGTCCAAGGACCGAGCTAATTGATTCACATATGTAGCGTCATATTGAGGTGGAGCAATCGGAATAATAGATCGAATAATCTTCCTGCTCATCGTCTTCCATCCGGTCTGGCATCTAATCTAGGTGCACCCAGTCTCCACTTTACGCCAGTCGTATCGCTTTCAACTTTAAAGTTAACCTGTCGTCCTCGTAATCTCATGTACACTTGATCCGTGTAGTTGTCTGTACCAGAAACAACAGAGGATCGTATAACATCCCCGTTTACAGATCCTTGACCCGCTGCACTACCGTTATAGTTTCTTGCACCCATGGTTAACGTAACCTGCGGTGCAGTTGCATCCGAGTCCGAAAAGTTAAGGTCAGGTATAATTCGATTAACCAACATAAACTGTTGACCATCACCTATATCAAAGTCTGCTGACTGCACAAAAGCGTTTATTGCTGCTGGAGGATTTACACTACCATCGTCCAAACCATTTTCATGGTTGTATAACACGCCATCTGCACCGGGCGCTTGTGGAAATAGGCGATTGCCAGAAGCTCTGTCATTCCAAGCTGTTCTTGCAAGTGTGCCGTAGTACCAAGTTTTTTCGAGATAGTTGTAAATCACATATCGATCTATTTCATTACTGTTCTCAGAACAGTAATACCACCAGACCTCTGAGTTACTTGATAAGCTACCAGCAAAAAACTTAAATGATTGATTGCGATTAATGTCATCGAACACATACTGTCGAACGCTACAAGGTATTGGATTTATACGACCATCGTAGACGTAAAAATTTTCTTGACCCATCCAGAAGACCAAATCATTTACAGAAATCGCTGTGTTAGGACCTGCAATACGGACGTTTGTACCAAGGATAGCTGTACCAAAAGTAAACGGTGGGCCGATAAACTGCACACTGTGTAAACTATTTTCCGTAAACACAAGTATCTGACGTGTTGTTCTGACGGCTGTAACTATCTCAGAACCTTGAGACAGTCGTATACTACCAGCAGTATTTGTAGCTGTAGGCGTCCAGTCTGTAACACTCTCTTGGCTAGACCAACGAATTAATAACGGATCAAATGTGGCACTGCCTAAAGTATTAGCACCAAAGCACAAGACGTGTCTGTCTGTGTCTGATACCATAACTTTTCTAACTGTTGTTGGAACATTAGAAGCACCTGCCACAGTGCTTAACTCTACCATTCTGGTTGTCTTACCGTTAGTGGCATCCCAATAGTAAAGACTTCCATCTACAATATTAGCTACAAGATCCTCACCCCAAGAATCAGACATCCACAGTCTAAGGTTTTGACCAGCTAACGATCCTGCACCAGAACTCCAAGTAAAACGACCCCAAGTCCCTGCGCCCCAACCGTTACCAAGAACTGTGGTATTTAAACCAACATCTATCTCCATAGCTGCGGTAACAGAACTACCACCTCCAGCCGTTGATCCAGAAGAAGCTGCTCCACCTGTATCAACCGTAAAAGTGTTGCTATCTGGAACTGTTAATATTTCAAAGTTCTGGTTAAGTTGATCTGTTGTAAGGCCGTCTACAGCCGTAGCACCTGCAAGGGTAACATAGCCTCCCACCTTAGAGCCATGCGAGTTAGCTGTTACTGTAATAATACCTGACCCTGCGGTTCCTGTTGTTATAGGATTTGCTCCACATGTAATCGTTGCTCGTATCGGAGTTATGTCATAGTATGTGCCACCATCCTCCAGATACGCTTTTATATGTGTTCCCATAAACAAAAGGTTTTCAGAGGCTAATGTAACAAAGTCTAGCATGTTTCTACAGCTACCTTCGAAAACGGTTGTTGCTATCTTTTGCCAACCACCAATACGCTCTACATAGCCAGACTTAAAACGAATCTTATCTCCGTCAAACCAACCACCTTCGTTGGAGTAGTTAGTGCCCTCTCGGTTGATTCCCGGTTTGAACTGGAGCTTGGTTAGTGGCATGTAACATTACTCCGCTGCTTGGATCTCGTTGCCGTCTTCTTCTGCCCACTCAAGGATGGCTTGGTAATCTGAATTATTTGGATCTAAAGGCACCGAAATATGCACACCACTACGAGTTCCATTTATGCACATGTTTTCGTCTGTCACTGGATCTTTTTGGTATTGAAGATTTTCAAACATTATTACAACTCCGAAGAAAAAGCTATGTAAGCTGCTGCGTTATTATTTGCTATTAAAGAACCTGCAAACCCCGCTGTGCTACTGTCGTGAGTGCATGAACAAATAGGTACTTGTCCAGACGCATGACCATTTATTGATAAAGCAGATACTGATTCATTTGCATTATTACATTGTAATAAAAACGTAGATACACCAGAAGACTCTAAAGTTGGTACTGATCTTAAATTAAATCCTGCAAAAGGATAAATTGTTGATATTGTTGCTGTTGAAAGTGCGGCTGTGCCAAGTGTCGAATATGCTGTTGCTGCGTCAATCTTGTGATAATACCTCTGACATCTAGCCAACTCATCACCAAAGGTTCGATGCTCGAAGTCCGTGGCGGTGTCGCCTACTTCTAGCTGGACTCCAGTAATTTCAAATGTTGCATCATTGGTTGTGTACCATGTGCTTGTCATGTCTGGAGATTTGTTTGCGTTATCCTTAACCGCCCACTCATCTAAGGTTTTATTGTTAGTGTAATCAGTTCCAAAAAAGCATTGCCAAACATGAAAAAACCCAACTTCATTTGTATTTACAAGTGAAGAAAAATTAGAATTGCCCGGAATTGTTTTTGTAACTTTTGTCCAAGTATCAGCACTCAAAGCAAAACTATATGTATACTCATATTGAGAAGAAGCAAACACTCTAAACCTTCCATAAAAAGTTTGAGCAACACTTGATTTAACCCAGTAAGAAATTGTTAGTTTACTATTGGAGTCTGTAGTATTCCAACCACTAGAACTTATGTCTTGACCCTCTATACGATAAAAAGTTCCAAGATAATCAGCCGCTCCTGCACCGCTAGTTTGATTACCATTAGTTATTTTTAAAGCTTTTCTAAAACCTGATGTGTAAGGAGTCGTGCCACTTGCTACATCAACTTGTGCCTGTGTAGGTGCTTCATCTGTTCCACTATATAAAGGTTGAAATCTATCAACACTTCCATATCCATTTGTTGTCGATGACGTACCACGTTGAGCAACCTGCATCGCCCCGTTAATTATAAGGTTTCTGTTCCCATACTGGTTAACGTTGAGGCCAGCTTCGTTGATTCTTGATACTGCCATTATCCTGCCTCCAGTGCCGTTACTCTCGTTATGAGGTCAGCTATTTGTGTTGCTTGGGTTGTGTTCTCTGATTCAAGTGCATCATTCTTTGCTGACAGTTCTTGAACTGCTTTGACCAAAGGTATGACAAACATTTCCCTCGATACCTGTTGAACTCCATATTGGTCTTCACTCCAGCCACTAAAATCTGAGACTCCTGCCGTATCTAATGCAGCCTTTACCTCTTGAGCGATAAAGTTATGCATTGTTGCTTCTGTGTTCATATCATTAATAATATTACCATCATCATCTTCTCTTCGAAGATGTGCTAGTTGAGCGTCAGAAGCGTCTAATTCATCATTAGCCTTCCAGTTATACTTAACTGTCCTCAAATCATTGATAAAATCCAAACCTAGCTTTTGGTCTGTAATGTTTTTCTTGAGCCTTTGATCTGAAGATCTTGACCAGTTAGCGTCTGTGTTAAAATCATTTGTAACAACATTACTAGCTTTACCAAATGAAAAGTCGTTAGACGCACCTTCTATATTTACACCTATAACAATAGAATTATTATTATCATTGTTTGCAACATCAGCACCATAACCTAAACAAATATTACTTCCACCAGTTGTAATTGCATCTCCTGCAAACCCACCCATAAGAGTGTTGTATGCTCCTGTTGTTATCGCAGCCCCTGCACTATACCCTAGAGCATTATTATAAACATTTCCCCCACCTGTATTGTTCTGTGTATCTAAAGCTCCGTGCCCTATAGCAACGTTATTGTTACCTGCTGTTTCTGTTGACAGTGCGCCTTTACCAATTGCTACGTTACTTCCCCCTGTAGTAAACGCATAACCTGCGTTAGAACCTACTATGGTATTTTCTGTACCTGTAGTAACTGCTTGTCCTGCATTATTACCAACAGCCGTGTTGTGAGTATCAGTAGCACTTGTAAAGTTTTGTACTTTTAATGCCTGTCTACCTATAGCAACAGTATGACTTCCTTTAGTGTCTGCTTCTAATGCTCGAAATCCCAAGGCTGTATTATTGCTACCTTCAGTGTTTGCTTCCATAGCCTCACGACCTACAGCAGCATTAAACTCACCTGTTGTGGTTCCTGATAGGGATAAATATCCAAGTGCCGAGTTACCTGAAGCAGTGGTATTTGCATCCCCTGCAAGACCACCTACAAAAGTGTTGAATTGACCTGTTGTAACTTTATGCCCTGCTTGAAAGCCTACTGCAGTGTTGTACATATCAACGTTACTTGCAGGATTCATATCCTCTAATGCTTCGTTTCCAATAGCAACATTTCTATCGCCAAGCACGTTAGTTTCCATCGCAACATAACCTATGGCAACGTTATTATCGCCTGTGGTAATGGCCTTTCCCGCAGAAACTCCAATTAAGTGGTTTCTGTCTCCTGTGGTAATAGCAGTCCCTGCATCTTTACCCAGAAGAACATTTTGATTACCGCCAGAAGCAATCGCTGCCCCTGCATTCTCACCCAGTCTAACGTTATCTGTACCTGCCGAAGCTGTAATAAGATCAGCACCAGCCGCAAAGGTTACGTCAGCTTGAAACGTACCGCCGTTAGACGCAGACATATCACTCATTGACGCTATATCATACGCAATAACTTCTAAAGTGTCATTTAACGAAGCAGCTTGAGTTAATACGATACTAGTTTTTGTACTGGCGGTATAGTCGGTTCCCGGCACAAGGCACACGCCATTTAAAAATACGTCAACGTATGCTGAATCTGCGTACTTCAGCGTTTTGCTGTTGTCATCGGCCCCTGAGAACGTGGTCTGGGAGGCAGTCGCTGTATAGATGAAACGGCTTCTTACACCCGTTCCCGGTTGATTACCTATATATGGCATTAATCAGCCTCCTGTATTGTGTTTCCATCAGCTACCCACTCTTGTAGAGCCACCCAGTGTCGGTTATCTTCTACATTTAATGGAACAGATAATGTTTCTCCGTCTATGACAACAGATACAGCTATCTTGATGTCATCTTTATCTTCAATATATTTCGCTGACTCTATGTTCATTTTCTACAACTCCGCATCGGCTGTTAATGTTGCGCCACTTTGCCAGTAGATAACGGAAGCTCCACCATATACCAAACCTGAACCACCAGTCCAACCACCTGAATACCATCCAGTATCACTTGCGGCAAGAGTTCCTATAGCCCCTGCATTAATCGCTGTTGAATCTGATTGAGCAAATTGAAAATTTCCAGATTGTCCAACAGTAGGGACTGTTCTCATAGGTAAAATATAGTCTTTTATCATTCCAAATACAGAATTAGTGCTATAGGGTTGATTTATACCAATATAAACTGTGCCTGCTGTGTTAGTTAATTTCTGATAATATCTGTAACAACTCATAAGCTCATCATTAAATGACCGATGCTCAAAGGGCGTGGCTTCTGTGCCAAGTTCTAGCTGGACTCCAGTGATATACCATTCATTAGATGTGCTATCGAATAAATTTACTTG